>VOFC01004325.1_pt1 | contig 195869 bp, 177 predicted proteins | sample 5384161 | NCBI WGS metagenome assembly VOFC01 (sample SAMN12384722, study PRJNA508395) | human gut metagenome | isolation source: healthy gut B | host: Homo sapiens
TGAAAGATTTCTGTCAAGAATTCCAAACTGACAATGCGTTTTCAAAAAGCCTGCACAAGCAAATAAAAGTAACGGCAATAACGCTGTATCTGTAACAGACAAACAGCACTTACAATACATGAAACAGCTTCAAAAAATGTTTAAATATGACCTGTTTGCAAAGAGAGCTGTATCGTTTCTGCACTCACAAGCATGTTCCCCGATGAATATCGCGCAGGAGTTTATATTTTGCATTGACTGAAGTAAATAAAGAAATACACACTGGAGGTAACGATAATGTTATTAAAAAATATGTCAGACTATTTTACAAAGAAAAATTATTATTATTATGGATGGGTTCAATACTCAATAAATATTGATATCATTTATTCTTTTAAAGGTGACAATACACTGTCACTTATAGCATCACTCTCATCGGTGTTACATCACTTATATTTTGTAATTTCTTTATAATCTGCCGGGACTTCCTGCTGTTCTGTCTAAGCAATAATATTCGTAGTACACTCTGTTTTTCTCTTTGACCTCTTTGTAGTAGTTCGTGTGATAAAGTTCTCCGTACTGCATTCGATTTTTTAACTGCTCTTTCCGGGCATTACGGAAAATCTCTACCAGTGTATCTCCAAAATCAACAACCCTTACTTTTTTTCCGCTTGGTTGGTCCGATGATATATTTGCGCTTTGAGCCATCATATCGGATGCTGCGTCTTATGGTAAGGCATTGTTCTTCCAGATTTACGTCCTGCCATGCCAAACCACAGGCTTCTCCAATACGAAGCCCGGCATAATAGGCTATCTGGATTGGAAGTATTGCGGCTGGGTTTGCATGACTGCGGAAAAAGAATGGATGTAATCTTTGCTGTAACCCTTTCTCTCTTTTCCGTCGGGATGAACTCCCCCGAAGGAAAGCAAATCAAAAAAGGATTGCAAATGTTCAGAGGTTACATTTTTCAGTTTCCGTTCTGCCAATGGGTGTTTCTTAATATTTCGGATTGTTCCGAGGTAATTCTCCACCGTACCATTGCTGAGCGTACCTGTTTTTAATTCCTCCTCTGCCCACACATCCAAAAAGCTGTCCGACTGTGAGATTTTCCGCTTTGGCAACAAATTTCTTTTTCTCATAATCATCCATTGCCTGACTTTATTCTGCTGCCTATCAGCTTGCGTAATTCTTTATCTTTCATGCTGACTGCCTCCTTTTTTCGGTATGTATGAATTATAGCATTGTTTTTTCTGAAATTGCAATATGCAATGCAATATTTATTTTTAACATTTCGTAACGCTTGACAAAAAGATGTGAAAAGGATATACTTACATCACAGGAATTGCATAATGCATTTATAAGGAGGTGATTATATGACGCAAAGAAAAAATTGCATTATCCATCGAAGAAGCTGCCGACTATACGGGAATCGGCAGAAACACCTTAAGACAGCTTGTAGAATGGAAGAAACTTCCGGTATTAAAGGTTGGTCGTAAAGTCCTGATTAAAACCGATATTCTGGAAATGTTTATGGAAGCGAATGAAGGTCGTGATTTGAGGGATAGAGGAAATGTAAAAGCCGTAACAAGAACTGCGGCAAATTAAAAAGGCGGCTTCCAAAGAAACCGCCAAAGGTTCTATCAGACCGAAGCCATGATATACCTACACGCAAGAAGATTATACCATGTGCTTCTTCTGATATGCAACCAAGAACTTATGTTTGTGAAGGAAAGGAGAATGTAAGAATGGCAAAATCAACAAAAAGTTATGAAGCACGAATGCTTGAAATGGAAAAGAAAGAGCAGGAAAGCCTTGAAAAGGCGAAACGATATGCGGCACAGAAGAAAGAACTTGAAGCGAAAGAAAGCCGAAGAAAGTAAAAAACGAACCCATAGGCTCTGTCAGATTGGCGGTGCGGTGGAATCCGTTCTCGGTGCGCCTATTGAGGAAGAAGACATCCCAAAGCTGATTGGTTTTCTGAAAAGGCAGGAAGCCAACGGGAAATTTTTCTCAAAGGCAATGCAGAAAGAAGTCAATACCGATATGGAGGAAGTGTAATGGCGGAGGGGATGAGTTTTTCATTCCCTTCATTGCTTTTTCATGAAGGGCGCACTTATGGACAACCAGAGGTCGTCCCAATAAGTTTGCCACAAGTGGCAACCGGTCTGCGTTCACGCTTGCCGGGCTCGTTCCGTCGGCGGGGCTTTCAGCCAGACCTGCTCATGCCGCAGGAGGCACTCTTCGCCAGAGGGGCGCATTCCATGCAGGCTGCTATGCGCAGGGCACTCTTACGCAGAGGGCGTTCCGGCAATGCTGCTTTTCCTAAAACCGAAAGCAATGTTGCCGGAAATCTATGCCGGATGTGCAGAAAGGAGGCATCCAGACATGGCGATTTTTCATTACACAGTCAAAATAGTCGGACGTAGTAAAGGGAAATCTGTTATCTCCGCTTCCGCATATCTCAATGGGGATGTGATGAAAAATAAGGAAACCGGGCGAATCAGTTATTACACTTCTAAAAAAGAAGTGGTCTACACCAGTCTGATGATGTGCGAAAACGCACCTCCTGAATGGCAGATAGTACCAGAGGAAAATATAAAACGCTTTCAGAAATCTGTCCGATACAAAAAGTCAGCAGATAAAGAAGCTGCTTTAGAAAAATTTAAAATCACATTTCAGAAACAGAGGTTATGGAATGAGGTATTGAAGATTGAAAAAAGTGCGGATGCCCAATTTGGCAGGTCATTTGAATTTGCCCTTCCCAAAGAATGGAACAGACAGGAACAAATTCAATATACAACTGACTATATCCAAAAAACTTTTGTAGATAGAGGAATGTGCGCTGATTGGAGTATCCACGATAAAGGGGATGGCAACCCCCATGTCCATCTGCTTCTGACTATGCGTCCTTTTAACCCGGATCATTCTTGGGGAAAGAAAGAAGTCAAGGATTGGGATTTTGTCAGAGATAAAAACGGAAATATCGTGATTGATGAATCCCATCCGAACTGGTGGCAGGATAAGAAAAACCCTGACCGTCATGGAATCCGTATCCCTGTATTAGACGAAAACGGAATTCAGAAGATTGGTGCAAGAAACCGCCTGCAATGGAAACGGGTGCTGACCGATGCTACTGGATGGAACAATCCAAAAAATTGTGAACTATGGCGGAGTGAGTGGGCAAAGGTGTGTAATGAACATCTTTCTTTGCATAATCAGGTCGATCACCGTTCTTATGAAAAACAGGGAAAACTCCAGATTCCTACCATCCATGAAGGTGCTGACGCAAGAAAGATTGAACAAAAGTTTCTTGTCGGGCAGGAAATAAAAGGTTCGTGGAAAGTAGCGGAAAATCAAATCATAAAACAACAAAACACGTTATTGCAAAAGATACTGGACACCTTTGGAAAAGTATCGGGTGCATTATCATTATGGAAGGAGCGATTAAATGACATTAGAAGAAAGCCGGGAAATTATACCCTTAATGGAGTCCATGATTGGGCAAATCGAAGAACAGCAGACCTTAATGACAGAAATGATTCTGGAAATGCAGAACCGGGACACCCAACTCTCTCTTATGCAGGAACAGAATCAGAAATTGCAAAAATTAAACAGCGAGTTATCCGAGCTGCTCAACATTTTGCCAAATACCGAGGAACTGCTTTCCAAGATGGAAGAACAGAAAACGAAGATAGAACTTTTGGAAAACGAAAATCAGCAATGGCAGAAATTGGCACAGAATCTGAACAGCGAAAACAGTTTATTGCTGAAACAGAACACCGAATTGCTGAACTGGAACAGCAAATAAGGAAAGGACGTGATATAGATGAACGAATCCAGAGAATCAAAGAACGCCGAACAGTTGGAAGAACTTCTGCTCTTGACCGAGGAGATACAAGAAGAACTGGAACAGAAAGACCAGCTTATCGTGGAACTGAAGACGCAGCTCAGCGAATCTCTGACCTTGAACGAGAAATTAAACAAAGAGAACAGAGCCGGGAATATTCAAGCATTAAAGAACGACTTGAAGCTGGCAGACAGAGCATTGCAGATCGAGAAAGAGAAGCTGCGAAGCGCAAACGTCACGATAGGGGAATGTCAAGATAAAATACGATGCTTAACACAACAACGGGATTATGCCCGGACACATCAGAAAATCGTAGAGATACCGGTAGAAAAGCCGGTACCCTATGAAAAATGTGAAGCCTGTGACCGGACAGCCTATCAGAATGAAAAAGCGAAATACGAAACACAAAAAGAGCGACTTGCAGGACAGTATAAAGCAAAAACGGTAATGTTCCAAACAACCTTGTTCCTTCTTGCATGGTATTCGCTGACAACCACTCTTTTTCAGGCAGTACAGTCAGATGTGTTTCTTTCCGATTGCAAATCATTCTTCCATGATGCAGCGTCATTCATACAAACTTTTATCGGATGGACGATTGCTGCCGGACATTCTGCGGCACAGATTAGTACCAAAATTCCAAATGCGTTTATAGCCGGAATCATATATTGGTTATTGCTGATATTGGTTGTCGGAATATGCGTAGCAGGAACAGGGATACTGGTGATACTGATAGAAATAAAGGTTATAGAATTATATAAGAAAAACTGTTGGGATTTTATTACTCTACTGATGATACTGACAAGTGCTGCTGTCATCATTTATTTTGGAGAATCCATCAAAAAAACACTGTCAGTAAATCTTCTATTGCTTTTTGTACTTTCGCAAGGAGTATATGTTGGACTTAGATGTTATTTGAAAAATCAGTTAAATACCAAGCTATATTGATCAAAATATGATAAAAAACGTATAAAAGCAGGGGATAAAAACACACATCGTCCCCTGCTATTATATTATCCTTTTCCAATTTCTAGTAGGATATGCCTGTTTCATTATGCTTTTTTAAAAGCCTTAGTTTGAATGCTTTACTGTATTTCTTCCTAGACATAAATATGCTCCACATGGTACATAAAAAAGGACATGGCAATACCTCCTTGATACCACCGTATCCTTGAAAAAGGGCGACTTTAACACACCCTCCGTATTCTCATTTTTACAAAAGAAAACGGCGGTTTTGATTGTTATTTCAAAACCGCCGTTAAAATGGCATGAGAACTTTCTACTTCATAAGCGGTTTTTTTTCATGCTTATGAAGTAGAGAATTTTTACCTTATCGTAAATTCGCAAGATAAATTATATGTATCGTAATCCCAATCTCTTTCACTTTCAAAGAACGCAAATTGTTTAATCAAACGATAGTGTCCAGCAGGCAATTCTCCATAAAAACTTTTAACATCAATTTCTAATGTTAATCGTTCGTTAGGCTTAATAAAGCAATCCTTTTCATTGCTCTTTGAGGGGTCATCAAGCTGTTTAAGTTGATACCAAGTGCCGGATTGTTCAGCTTCTATTTCAAAATAATCTGGTGAATATTGGTATTCTTTATCAGAAGTATTTTCTATTAGAAATGAAAGGTGCTTTAAGTCTAAATCCTTTTCTGTACTCATTGAAATCTTCAAATCGCCCAAAGTGTCAAGCGCTTCTTCACTTCCATAAGGAGAAACCTCATATTCTTCGGAATAATCTTGTACTACATGATTATCACTGTCCTTTGCTTGACTACACCCAACAATACACACCAATAACAATAAGGTTAGAAACATACATATTATTTTTTTTCATTTGTCCTTATCTCCTTTCTTTTAAATTTATAATAGCAATAAAATGTCTATTTTCAATCAACTTTCATTGCAATTTATTTTCACTGTAACACATGCTCCCCCTGCTTTATTATTAGCAATTTGGATATTTCCGCCATGTCTTTCACTTAAAATCTTACTAATATTCAGCCCTAACCCCAAATGTTCAGTAGCTATATCTTTCGATGATTTATAAAATGGTAATGTCGCCTTTTCAATATCAATATTTTTAAACCCGCAACCATCGTCTGAAACAGATATAACTAAATTATCATTCTCTATTACTACGCTAATAGCAATATCACTTTTTGCGTATCTAATACTATTAGAGAGTAAGTTTTCATAAATCTGCATGACTGTATCTAAATTGATAAACAAGGTTATATTATTACCGCTTGTAGTAATTGAAAAATGTTTGTCATAACAAAGTGCTTCTGCTGTGTTATTAAAATTATCAATAAGTGAATGAAATGTAATCTGTTGTCGTGGAATATCAATATCCTCTAACCTGTATAAGTTCGTCATAGCATTTACATATTTTTCAAGACGTGAAATATTTTTTGACATTACTGATATTTCATCTAATATTTCTTGTTGTGATACTAAGCCTTTGGGAATAAAGGAAAGCAGCATAGTAGCATGACCCTTTAGTAAAGTCAAAGGAGTGCGTAAGTCATGCGAAAAAGCAGCATTTAGACGGCGCTGTTCAGCAAATTGTCGAAACATAGTTTCATTATTTTTCGACAAACAGTCTTTCATTTTTTCAAAGGCATGACAAAGTTTCCCCATTTCATCATTTAATGGATATGATAACGTAAAATCTAAGTCATTTGCTTCAATTTTATGATACGCATTAGTTAATAGCTTAATAGGTTTCGATAATTTTTTTTTATAAAAAAATGTTACACAACATATCATACTAATAGATAATACGATAGGAATAATTGCAATATTTAATGAACCTAAAGCACTGTCAATAAGCCTATCCCGGTTTGTAAAATTAGGTAAAACTTCGATATATGAAACATGGTTCGGATAGACATATTCGTGTACTGGGCGTTCTTTTTGATAATCAACATTGAACTTGCATATCTCGTTTCCTTTCGTGTCAAATATTGTATATTTTGTTTGGTCATTACTATAAGTGGCGGTAAATGAGCCATTTTCCGGTATATCATACCTCGTTGACAGATTTTCATACTTATAGTTTAAATTTATTCTGTATCTGTCAACCATTGAAATTAAAAGTATACAAATAATTATTCCAATCAACAACGAAAACAAAGCATAAAGAACAAAGGTCATTCTAATACTCATGCTATTTAACCGATTGAACAATCTGCTTCTCTTTAATTTTTCCATCTATATCCGCACCCCCAAACAGTTTCAATGTAAGGTCTATCGCCTAAAGATAAAAATTTTGCCCTAATACGTCTGATATGTTCTGTAACAACTGTATTATCACCAATGCCGTCTAATCCCCAAACTTTTTCATAAATAGTTTCCCGGTCAAAAACAATTCCTTTGTTTTGCGAAAGGAAAGATATTATATCAAATTCCTTTTTGGTAAAAAGCCATATCCTTATTATGATAAAACACAATACGTGAGGAATAATCTATAACCATATCTTCATCAAATTGCACCTGAAGATATATTGTGTCTTTTTTTCTCTGCGAAGATGTGCTGCAATGCGAGCTTCTAATTCATCAACAGAAAATGGTTTTATTACATAGTCGTCTGCGCCAATAGAAAATCCTTTTATTTTATCACTATCTTCAATGCGTGCTGTTAAAAAAATTATAGGGCATGAAACATAATCCCGTATCCTTTCGCAAACAGTAAATCCATCTATATCTGGCATATTGACATCTAACAAAATAATGTCAGGTTTTTTTTCTACTTCTTTTAATGCAGCATTTCCTGCTGTTGCAGTATATACCGTATATCCAAGTTTGCTGAAATAGCAATACAGCATTGATACAATTTCTTTTTCATCGTCTACAATTAAAATACTCTGCTCCATAAATATGCCTCCATTGTGAATATCTGATTTAAGATTATCAAACAAAAATCTATTTCTAATCAATTTCTTTAATTTTCGATGTCATTAGTTATTATATATGGCAATATGAGTTGTAGCAACCTTACTCTACATGTTTTATGCTCTATTACTATCCACACTATGATGTGTGTAATCATATCCCGAAAGCCATACCAAACAAAGCAGTCTATGGCAGATTTAGAAATAAGTCCTATGATTATTGAAAAATAAGAAAATATAAAAATTAGAGTGAAGTAATTATATTACAAAAATGAAAAACGGGAGATACACAGATATTGTGCTATCTCCCATATTGTTTTTAGTGTCATATCAAGGCTCATTTATTAGTGGTAAAATTAGCGTTTTTCTATATTTCTCAAAATGCTTGAAAGTAAAGTGTTCATATGGATAATCGAAAATCAGATATAAACTTTTGTTTAAATTGCCTATAATTCAAGTGAATCTTCTGCATCCACCCACATCTGTAAATTGCCATCAAGATATAATCTTGCATATTCCAAAGGCTCATCCACAGCCAATGAAGTAAGCGCACATTCTGATCCATATGTGGTTTTTAAATTTTTTTCAGCTTCCCAACAATAATGCGAAGCATATATCCGGCACTTGTGTAAACATCAATACTATCGTGGTTTATGTTGTATTCTGCATAAATTGTTCTCATTGTATCTTATCTCCATTTTTTAATAATCATTTACAGAGTTAAATATCGAAAACATTTCATTCAGTTCACCATGTCGTTATTGTTATATGTTATACTATGTACGAATTTTTCTTTCCCTTAATTTTTCCCATATTAAGGTTCATGAAAACCAATGAGAGAATATAATACAAGGGAAAGAGTAAGGGAAAGTTCACTTGCTACAAACTTAGTATTTTCAAGGGTTTGTGAGGAATTTGATAATCAACTATAACAGTTATTAAATTTCCTAAAATAAGTGAAATATCAACTGGAATTTGATTGTATTCCGGTGAAAGCATCCTCGGAGAGAATGCTATTTGAATATGCGCTTGGAATGCAGATTAAACTAAAAAATGGTGAGTATGTAGATTTTATTCGTGCAATTACACCGATTTTGGTGGTTTATTTGAGCTTGTGTTAAAGGTACAGTGCAAAATCGATATTAATAATTACTGTAAATGGATTACGAAAAGAGATGGTACAAAGCTGCGTCGGTGGGATATGGAAAAATTGCGCGGGACAGAGATTGAAAAGGTGTTAAATGAGGCTTTTTCTGGCAGTTTCAATCAGAACGGTGATGTTTATTCGATTCATATCAAAGCGTTAATTGAGTATTTTTCAACGGATGCACAGTTAAAGGAACTCATTTGTAATTTGCGGCTGACGGAAGAAAAAAAATAAGAAATACAGCTGCGCATGATATTGTTTCGGTAACTGAGATAACGATAAAAAATAGAACGGGATTTTCTGCTGATAAAATTATGCAAATGATTCAGAAATTGTTTATCTATACCGGAATTAAAATAAAAAAAGAGTATTGGGATTCTTATGATCAGATGAATCAGGCAATTTTACAAAAAATGGAGCTGATCGAAGCATGGGCGCATTGTATTTTATGAATCCGATTACTCTGACCCTGGTAATGTAAAATGGTTCCATGGGTCTCTTACCTATCTCTTTACAGATGGAGGTGTCGAGTTCTTTAGATAATTATAGTTAATAAGGTAAAAATCCCTGGGTTTGATGAGACCCAGGGATTTTCGTAACCCAAATTAGATGTGTTTTCCGTCAACAACAAAATCATCCAAATAGCAATCAAGAGCAATTGCGATATTCTGCAGATCATTAACCCTGACCGGAGAATGTCGGTGCTGTTCCCAATCTGCCAAAGTCTGTATTGGTATACCTGTCATTGTTGCGAGCTTTTCTCTTGTTATATGTTTTTCTTCCCGGATGTGCCGGATCTTATCAACGTCCCAAAACAACTTCTATTACCTCCTGTCACTTTTTGATATATTTTACATAATTTTACAAAAAATTCAATGGTTATGGAACAGGAAATGCACCAGAATATTATGATAAAGCCATTGCCTCTGAAATTTGTTGTATATTTATCAAAATTTGTTATAATATAGGTAAATATATTATTTTGTTTTTTACGTCCTTCCGGATGTATGATTTTTTATTTTTACCGCGGTTGTTTTTCTGCGGGATATAGGGTTATCCCTGATATGTAACAGGGATAACCACTATTTCCCTGCTTATATATAACAAAAACTGCATAAGCAGGGAAAGAGAGGTATAGTGACATGGGAGAAAAAGACATGTCAGAAAAGATTCTGGAAGATTACAATGATGTATTTTCCGATATCGTAAACGTTCTTTTATTTCACGGTCAGGAACTGATCGAGCCGTCAGCACTTGAGAGCATATCCGTACATTCCCAGTATAAGGGAGAGGATGCTAAGTTGCATGAACAGGAGCGTGATGTTGCAAAGAAGTGGAAAAGGTACAATGTGCAGCTTGCTATCATAGGCATTGAGAACCAGACGGCAGTAGAAAAGAAGATGCCGTTCCGTCTGATTGGATATGACGGTGCAAGCTACAAAAGCCAGCTGCAGGCGAATGCAGCTCCAATTGCTCCAGTTGTAACCATTGTATTGTATTTTGGTGAAAAGCACTGGTGCAAGGAGAGAAATATCAAGTCATTGATGAATATCCCAAAAGAACTTGATCCATATGTCAATGACTATAAAATGGAGGTTTTTGAGATCGCATGGCTGACGGATGAACAGCTTGAAATGTTTAAAAGCGATTTCAAGGTTGTTGCACGTTTTTTCGTTAACAAAAGAAGGAACCCTGACTATGTTGCGGATGACCCAACAGAAATCCAGCACGTAGATGAAGTCTTAAAGCTTTTATCTGTTATGACAGGGGACCGGGACTATGAAAAAGTTATATGCAATGAAATGAAAGGTCAGGTGAAGAGCATGTGTGATGTTGCTGAAAGATTAAAAAATATCGGGCGGCAGGAAGGATTTCAGGCAGGTCGTTCAGAAGGTCGTTCAGAAGGTCGTTTAGAAGGTCGTTCAGAGGAACGTATCAAAGCAGTCAAGTTTGCAATTTCCCTTGGAGCGTCTGAGGAAAAGATCCTTACGCAGTATTCCAAAGAGGAATACGAGAAAGCTTTGGCTCTTATGAAAGCCTGATTGTGGAAAGCAAAATTGCTGTTTTGAAAACATATAGCAGCATAAAGAGCTTGGGTTTTATACGGTTAAAACTTTCAAATTCCTTTATCAATCCGTATTCTAGGAGAGAAGGTCAGGTGAACATGTGTGATGTTGCTGAAAGATTAAAAAATATCGGGCGGCAGGAAGGATTTCAGGTAGGTCGTTCAGAGGAACGTATCAATGCAGTCAAGTTTGCGATTTCCCTTGGTGCATCTGAGGAGAAGATCCTTAAGCAGTATTCCAAGGAGGAATACGAGAAAGCGCTGGCTCTTATGAAAGCCTGATTGTGGAAAGCAGAATAGTTTTTCAAATCAAGCAGCATAGATGCTGAAACGGTAGCGCTTGCATGATCAATTAAATAAGCACGAGATAAAAGAGTCATCCATCTGGATGGCTCTTTTATTGATCCTGATATCTGCGCAGATTTCGACAAACAGCTCTTATGGTAAATTTTATGAAATTATCACTAAAAATTTTTATACCGCATGGTTTTCTTTTTCTGCTTGACAAATACCATTTGATTGTTCCTATACTTTTTTGAAAATTCTGGTATTTCTTTTCTCCTATTTTTATTGCCATTCGTATAAAAAGAAGTTATAGTGGTATCAGAACAAAGAAAACAGGTGTTTCCAAAGGAAACCAGAGTATAAAGTGGAGGAAATGTATATGAAAAACAAATGGTTAAAAAACAGCAACAGACAGCACCTGAGATATTCCATGCGTCAGGCATCCGGAATTGCACTTGCCCTTGTAATGGGAATTTCCGTAGCAGCTGCAGGACATACCCAGAGCGTAAAGGCGGCCGTTGATACACAGACTGCAGATACCGGTGTGACAGCAACGACAGATACAGCAAATCAGACTACAGAAACAACTACTATCGGGAAGAACCAGATCAGCATCAAGGATTTTGCCAGCCAGGTGCAGAAAGTAACAGGGAAAGACGTATTAAAGAATGCCGGCATAAAAAATACCGCTGCCGCTACTACAAACGAGATAGCAGCATATCTCCTGAATGAAGCTGATTCCGCAGTTAATGGAGGGGAGAACTCCTATAACTACGATCTGTATGGCTATGTGAAATACTTTAACCGTATCAGTGATATCAAGAAGGCTGATGACAAATATAAGGAATCCCTGTACAAATGCTTCACCAAGGGCATTATGGTAGGAAAGAGTAACGGAACATATTCCAGCACCCGGAAATTTCTGCCAAAGACAAAGATCACCAAGGACGAAGCAAAGAAGATGATAAATCGCCTGAAAAACAAAGGAAAGAGATTCAAACTTTCCTATGATGGACAGGTGCTAAGAATCATTAACCTGCCAAAGAACTATAAGGATTACCCATATATCCTTGCAAGTTTCCCAAATTCTTATTATGAGAAGAAAATGTGGTATACAAAGCAGCGGACAAAAAACGATCTTACTCCAGCTAAAACAGCAAAATTGATGAGTGATGAGGATAAAGATTTGATATGTGAGAAAGTGAAAAAAAATTTAAAACTTCGACTTAACATAGATTATCGTAAATCCTTAACGTCAGATTGGAAAGAAGAACTTTCCAATACTTATAGAGATACAAGCTTAAATAGATCTTTAAATGCTTATGTAAAGGCTGCAAAAGCAAGAAAAATTGTGGCTAGTAGTTCACAAATAGTTGTAGATCCATCTTCTTTGTGGACGGATAAAGGTGGAAGTTCTTGTTATGTACGTGTTTATACTAAATTTCGGGTTAAATCAGGACAGGTTCCATCTGCCAAAAGTTCATTGCAGAATGAGGTGATTTATGGAAGTTATACAGCTATGAAAAATTTAAGTTCAAAGAAAACAGTTACTTTTATGGATGAGATTAAAGTAAATATTTCATATACCAACGGTAAACTGACATCCTATGGCGTTGATTGGGGAGGGGATAGTTTAGCGGATGTAATAGGAAATAAATAGTATACATAAAAAAGAGAATCCAGAATCATTTCTGGATGCTTCTTTTTAGGCTTGACTTTTTACATTGATTTATGTGTATCCTCTTTTTACTATAGGAAAGAGAGGATATTGTATGATGGTTGCAAAGAAAAAAATAGCGTTTTTAATGCTATTAACGTTTTTGCTCATATTCGTGGAACCGTTTCTTGGTTATGCAGCAAACAATAGTATTTCAGCAGGAAGTAGCAAAACCGCTGATATTGATCCTGCTGGTAATTTGAAATTTTCCGTGAAAGCCGTAGGCGCATCATCTGGTACCAGATGGAAAACAGTAGGATTGTATGTCACCAGTGATCCAACTGGAAGAAATGGAAAGGAAGGCACTAAGGCAAAAGATTGTGTATTCTTTGATAAGCTTCCAAAAGGCTGTTCGAAAAAAGATGATACAGCTAGAACCAGAATTGTCACAACTTCTTTTACCATCTCCAAAGACGTCTTTAACAGCATGTGTGACAAAGCCGGTGTAAATCTGAAAACACTGCAGAAGAATGGTGGCAAGGTATATATCCAGGGTGTGCTGCAGGGATACTCGATCAGCAAAGGCGGATCAAAGCGCAACGTTACCGAACGCTGCTATACCTATAAGCAGATGTCGAACACACGTAACACGAGACGGGTAAACGGATCTACATGGTATGGCATCGGCTGGCCGGCCAGCTGTAACGAAGGCTGGCGGGCACGGTATGATATTGCGGTTGAGTACAAGAAGGTCGAAGCACCGGTTACTATCAATTATTACCAAAGTTATGAGAGCAAATGGAAACTGGTTTTATCTGTCACAAACTCAGATGATGGAAAAATTGAAAAGAATCCTGCCACAAGAAACCTGAATAAAGCGAATACCGGTTACCAGTGGAGCAGCACCAGCGGTTCCGGCTCTATCGCCAGTGGTGACCTGGACTTGGACTGGAAAAGAAATACTACATCAGCCTTTCGGAGATAAAAACATCCTCAAAGAGCCTTCCGGCACGTCTTTCAAGTGTCGGCGCCGGAGAAGGAAAAACATCAAATTATTATTTGTATAAGACTTTTGTGTCGAAGCAGAAAAGCAAAAAAAATGGAGCCATCCGGAACAAAGTTGCAAAAACCAGTGCTCCGATCTTTAAAAGCTGCAATTTTGCAGACAAGGATGGAAACCTGACTGACAGCTATACCAAGTGGCTTAAAACAGCACGTCAGACTTTTGAAGTCTACAATGGCGGTACTGTTATTAACGTGCTTTATAAGAAAAACAGCCTGAAACCGAAACCAGACTCTCATGAGGATGAGGATGTAATCTCGGCAGAGAAGCTCACACCAGCCAGCACAAGTGCTGTAATCCAGTCAGACAAACGAGACAATGAACAGTTTGACAGTACACAGGGAATTCCGACATCCGAGACGCAGTATGTCAACGTGTTTACGGATTCCTACCTGTATAAATACCGTTTTGTCCGGAAGTACGGGAAAAAAGCAGTTTAACCATTATATCAGCTGCAGCCACACCGATAAACATGGGAAAAAATTACACGATCATGACACAGAGCTGGTATGGCGCGAATATTCCTATTGGAAGGTGGACTACCTGGTGGTGTACCGAATATATTCTGCTACGGTAATGAATTATTCGCTCCCGGATGAACACGTCACCATAAAACCGGATGCATCCTATGATAATGTCGGAAATGTATCATTTATGGCATGTGGAAGGATAGGCATATCCCCATCAGACGGCTGGACAGTCGGGCAGTATATCGTTATGAATGATTACCTAGAATTTGATGGGAAGATCATCATGAATGCTGATCCGGTGGAAAAGAAAACCCCGACCCCGGGCAGAATCCCGGAATCTACGCAGATTGACAGGGATATACTTTATCAGCCAGACCTGCTGATTGAGCCGGAAAAATCAAATGGTACCTTCAATTCGAGTGGTGATGTACAGTTTTATCCATCGTTTGATTATAATACGAATATTCCGGATGTCGACATTGAAATAGATCCGATCAACGACGTTGTGATCCATACCCCTACGGTATGTTACCCGACGATTACGGATGCGAAGGAATATACCCAGCTGGTGTCACCGGGTAACTGTTACCATCTGGTACTGGACCGGTATTTTACTGTCAACCTGCCTACCAGCGGTTACCACAGTTCGCTGAAGGGATACGGGGAACGCGATTACGCAAAATACATTAAATCGCGGGAAGTCAAATTCCCGTTTGAGGTATATATGTGTGACGGGGATGATTACACCTATTATGACGCGGATACGTGGATCACGCTGCACCAGGATTCCACAAAGTTCTATCTCCCTATATGGGTCAATGAAACTGCCGCCGTTGGTATTGATTTCCGGGCACGTGCAATTAACTGTGACGCCAACGATGGACTGGAAATGGAAGAAGTGTGTGCCAATGCAGACAATTCCAATTATGTTGCGGTTGATACCAAAAATGCCGAAGTATCCGGACGTTTATACAATCTGAATATGTACGACTATTCGGATTACCCGTTCTGGCTTGACGTTTTCCGGAAACCGGAATCACTGGAACTTAAAAGGTTTGCGTACCATGTGGGGTTCAACAACCAGAACGGGGAAAAAGTAAGGAGTGCATTTACCCTGCCGACCGTGGATGGAAGCCACCCTTATATCAGAAATCTCGGTGTGCTAAAACCGGGCTATACCTCCCGGATGAGCCTCATAACCATCGGAAATATCTACCACGGCACGGATTATGTCAAGATTTACCCAACATTTTATTATGTTTCAAAAAAAGGAAATGTGAATGGATCTGATATTACAAAGCTGGAAGAGGTTGACCTTTACTACAATGGCACGATCAATGGCAAATACCGCAATGTTGTAAAAGTCGGCAGTGATCTGGATAAACAGAATGTCAAAAAGATGATGCTTGGAAACCCATATACCGGTGTGACAGATGAAGAATTCAACCAGAAGGCAAAAATTGCAGGACTCAAACCCAAAGATATCCGGTCCACAACTTATGATGTCTACACATATGGGGAGATCACCATCCCATCCCGTATGTCCACTTATATTGGAATGGACTGTGCACCGGACGGGGTAATTCCGGACGGTGTTGATCCTGACAGGGTCACAAAATCAAAACAGAAATGGTACTTCGAATACTCACTGCCATCTGATGTGCATGCGGTCAAAAAAGGATTTGACGTAACGAAATACGCGCATGAGAATGGAGGAATTGACTATAAAGAGGACTTCTGGAAAAAAGATGGATACATTGTAGTCAATTTCGAGATCGTAACCTTTGAAGCCGGATTTGAAAATATCCAGGGCGATGGAGATACCGGCATGGGCTGGATGGAGGGAGCAGAAATCTTTGACAAGGAAAGCGAAACGCCAATCCCGCATCTTACATATACGAACCGGCAGAACGTTGATTATGGCTACTGCAGCATGTATAAGATGGAAGACCAGCAGTTGCGGAGGAGAGACTGGCATAAGGCACAATTTGCTTTCCGGTATGGAGATGTGCTGATGTATTCGCTTGATGGATCAGCCAAAAAGGATTACCGGTCTTACGGTACACATTAACCAGTTATATATATAATTGCTTAACAGGGACTCTTACTTATGGAGCCCCTGTTATTTGCGAAATGACGACTTACTTAACAACTGTCGGCCGTTAAAGGATTATATGACGCTGATCAATGAAATCCGTAAAAATTGTAAAACCATGGAGTTTGAGAGCGCTGTCGATGCAGTGGTAACTTATTGTATTGAGCATGATGTTTTAAAGACATTTTTGCTTAAACACAGAGCGGAGGTGAAAGACGTGTGTATCACTGAGTATAATGAAAAATCATTTGTTGACGGGATACGTGCAGAGGGTCGTGCAGAGGGTCGTGCGGAAGGTCAGAACGAAAAAGGACTGGCGGTATACCGTAATCTTCGGAAGAGAGGTTTTTCAAAAGAAGACGCTCTGGTAATCGCAGATATTTCGCCGGATCTGGTAGTTAACGAAGACTAGCCGATCTGTAGTAAACCGTTTTAAAAATGGTAAGACAGCAGAGCAGATCATTGTAAGCGGCATAGATGCAGAAAGGGTGGCGCTTGGTTAACAGATTTCTAAAACCATACAGAGGGCGATAAGGGGCGATATGAGAAATCATATCGTCCTTTTTGCCATATTTCAGGATAGGGAAAATGGAATTATATTAGACAATCTGGTGAAATTAGGTTATTATAAATAATAAGGGAGTTACCCTAAAACAGGAGTGTTATAGAAATTATTATTAAATGGAGGTTTAACGTCTTCATGGATAAACTTTATATGATCTTATTATGCCTGATGATAGTACCAATTCTTATTTGTATCAAATATTCCAGAAAAATAAAAAGTGATGTGGCATCTTCCATTGTGAAATGCCTCATTTTTGCAATTGTTACGATCCTTAGCAATGGTTTGTCTGCTTTTTCAGGAAATGAAACATTTTCTTATATAATGGAAGCACTTTATCGGTTTTCCTTTGATCTGATGCTGATATATGTATTGCAGTATTCCCAGCAGTATACACGTGTTTTTCACGAGGTTTCACCGTTTAAAAAGGGGTGTTTCATAATTGCATATCTGGATGGAATTTTACTGTTTTTAAATATAATTTTTCATAACGTATTTACGATAGAAACCGTGCGATTCCCGAATTTTGATATGTATCATGTAGCCGACAAATCCATTATTTTTTACTTTCACTATGTGTTTGCATATGGTCTGGTAGTTTGTATTATTGCATCGTTTATAATCAAAATTATACAGATACCGGATTTTTACCGTAAGAAATATTTGCCGATACTTGTGTTAATATGTGTGATCACGGTATCAAAATTTATATGTGGAATTTCAGAATTTCCGATTGATGTGTCGCTTCCTTTTTTTGTATGCGCAGCAATACTGATCTGTTACCTGACGCTGTACCGTTCTTCGCGTGAACTTGTAGATAAAACACTGTCCATCGTTGTAAATGAAATGAATAACGCTGTGATATGTTTTGATATAAATAACGAATGTGTGTATGCCAATGAGCGTGCATTGAAAATATTTAACAGTTCACTGGATTCCCTTTCCGGGATCTCGGAGGATGTACAGGGCTGGATAAAAGAACATGACACCAACAATTCGGCCTCCCTTGAATGGAGTGGTCAAACCATTATTGACAACAAAACGTATTATTTCGATATCGAATACAGAAAACTGTTTGATAAAAAGAATGAATATATAGGTTTTTTTCCTGAATCTGATTGATAATACGGAGAAACATATTGCGTTTGAGAAAGAAAAATACCTTGCAACACATGATACGCTTACCGGATTGTATAATAAGAATTATTTTGCCCATAAAACATCGGAAATTTTAAATGAGAATCCGGATAAAGAGTGGCTGCTGATCTGTTCCAATATCAAAGATTTTAAACTGGTCAATGATCTCTTTGGTCTTGAAAAAGGAAACGAAGTCCTTAAAATGGAGGCAGATCTTCTTAAAGCACAATGTGGGGAAGGGAGTGTCTATGGACGCACCGGTGGTGACAAATTTGCAATATGCATCCCAAAAGAAGAATTTAAAGAGCAGGATTTTATGGATGCGATACAGACCATGGGGCATGCATTTAACAATGACCTGTATCATCTTCATATTTATGTCGGTGTTTATGAAATCACAGACCGGAATGAAGATGTATCTATTATGTGTGATAAAGCCAATCTTGCAATAAAGACACTGGGGGAAAACTATGATAAATCAATTGCATACTATAGCGACACGATATTTCATGATACCGTTGCTGAAAAGCAGCTGGTGGGGGATTTTGATAAAGCACTTGCCGAAAAACAGTTCTGCATGTATTTACAGCCACAGGTGACATCGGAAGGAAAATTACTGGGGGCAGAGGCTCTTGTCCGATGGCAGCATCCAAAACGCGGTCTGATTTTTCCGGGGGATTTTATTGAAGTTTTTGAAAAAACAGGTCTGATTTACCGGCTTGACCGGTTTGTGTGGGAACTTGCCGTACAAAAACTTGCACAATGGCAGAAAGCCGGGCGGGACGATTTGTATATATCCGTAAATATTTCGACCAAGGACTTTTACTATATGGATGTATATGAAACAATTACCAGTCTTGTTGAAACCTATAAAATCATTCCTTCCACACTGAAACTGGAAATTACGGAAACCGCAATTATGACCGGAACCGCAGGGGAACTTGAAATGATTGAACGGTTCAGGAAATCCGGCTTTCAGGTGGAAATAGATGATTTCGGAAGTGGCTATTCTTCATTTAATACGCTAAAGGATATGGACGTGGATGTGCTGAAAATAGATATGGGCTTTTTAAGGACAACCCGGCCGGAACGCATAGAAAGAAGTATGTCCATTATAAATACGATCATTTCACTCACCAAAACACTTGGTCTTTCCGTTATCACGGAGGGCGTTGAAACAAAGGAACAAATTGATAAGCTTACCCAGATGGGATGCGGAATATATCAGGGGTATTATTTTTCAAAGCCGATTCCGGTAGGTCAGTTTGAAGATACCTATCTGTAAATTTATCCGGTATAGTTTCAGGCTTAAGATAGTGTGTCACGGTAGAGACGCTGATATTTCGCCGGAGTGGTGTGTAATTCTTTTTTGAAGGCACGGATAAAGGCCTCCGGATTTTCATAGCCGAGCGTATCGAGGATGGCGGCAACTGATTTGGTGGTGTTGCGCAGCATGTGCTCGGCTTTTTGTATGAAGAAGTCATGAATGGTCATTCTAAAATCCGGAATAAAGGTATTGCCAACATATTCAGTCAAATGGGACTTGTTGAGGCATGGGGAAGCGGAGCTATCTGGATGTGTCCGGGGATTACCGGTAATAGTTGTCATTGCCTCAAAAGTTTATTTCAATCCTGATTTATAATATGCAGCTTGTGGCAAAAGAGCACGGCTGTCTGGGTTCTTCCGGTGGGAATACAACCGGAAGGTTTGAAAATCCGTTTGTTACGATACCGTCTGCATACCAGACACTTGATTCTTTTATGAGAGTGAATGGGCTGGTTCACATCGAAAGTGGAGTGATTCCATGCTATGAGACGAATGGGGAAAGCATGGACATCTATATTGCGTGTGAGTAAAACGGTATGGGGGATCGGGACTCGGCAATATAATTGTTTTTTTAAGCGTAATCCGTTATACTAGATGCATAGTATAGCGGATTATTTTTTGGAGGTACTTATGGGAAGATTTTTGAATCCAGATAACGGGGCTTTTTCAGAGGCAGTCAATTCAGAAATTTATATTGATAAAACCCGTTTGCTGGAATACACCAACCAGGTGATAAATACCACATCAAAATTTATCTGTAACAGCCGTCCGAGACGTTTTGGAAAGTCCATGACTGCAGACATGCTTTCCGCTTATTACAGCAGGGGATGTGATTCCAAAGAGCTCTTTAAAAATTATGAGATAAGTACAGTTTCATCATATGAAAAGAATCTTAATAAATATGATGTGATCCATTTTGATGTACAGTGGTGCATGATGGATGCCGAAGATACAGATCATGTTGTAGATTATATCAATGAGGGAATTTTACAGGAACTGAGGGAAGCATACGGACAGATCATTCCGGATGCGGTCAGGACTGCTTATGGGGCAATGTCCTATATCAAAGCGGCTACGGGCAATAAATTTGTTGTCATCATTGATGAGTGGGATGTTTTGATTCGAGATGAGGCACAGAATCATACATTGCAGGAGGCATATATTGATTTTCTCAGAGGAATGTTTAAAGGCACAGAACCTTCCAGATACATTGCGTTAGCATATTTGACGGGAATTTTACCGATTAAGAAATTAAAAACGCAGTCAGCGCTCAACAATTTTGAAGAGTTTACCATGCTCGATGCAGGACGGATGGCTCCTTACGTCGGGTTTACAGAAGAAGAAGTCCACGGACTGTGTGAACAATACGGATGCAGTTATGAACAGGTGAAATCCTGGTATGATGGCTATTTATTAGAGAATTATCAGGTATATAATCCGAAGGCCGTTGTCAGTGTCATGTTAAATGGAAAGTATAAAAGTTATTGGTCAAATACCGGAAGCTATGAGGCAATTGTGCCACTGATCAACATGGATTTTGATGGCTTGAAATCTGCAATTATCGAGATGTTGTCGGGCGCATCCGTAGAAGTGGATGTGACATCCTTTCAGAATGACACGGTAAGTTTTGCAAATCGGGATGATGTGCTTACGTACCTGATTCATTTGGGATATCTGGCTTATGATCAGGACAGCCGGCATGTTTTTATTCCGAATGAAGAAATCCGGCACGAGTTAAATCATGCAGTGAAACGTACCAGTTGGAATGAGATGATGACATTTCAAAAAGAATCGTTAGCGTTATTAGATGCAACGCTGGAAAAAGATGGAATGGAGGTTGCAAAGGGGATTGAGAAAATTCATACTGGGTATTCTTCAACGATTATGTACCATGATGAAAATTCGCTCAGCAGTGTACTTACGATCGCATACTTAAGTTCCATGCAGTATTATTTTAAACCCGTCCGGGAATTGCCGACCGGCCGTGGTTTTGCGGATTTTGTTTATATTCCAAAACCGGAATATAAAGCTGATTATCCGGCACTGGTTGTGGAACTGAAATGGAATAAAACTGCGGATACCGCCTTACAACAGATAAAAGACAGAAAGTATCCGCAATCGTTAGAGCAGTATACAGGAAATATTCTGCTCGTAGGAATCAATTATGATAAGAAGACGAAAGAACATTCCTGTGTGATTGAAAATGATAAAAAGCAATAAGCGTTAAGCTTCGTCTTTTTTTTTCTTTTGTTCCATAATGAAATATACTCTTTTCCCATAGATTTTGTGTGCATTGCACACGGCTGCGATTATAGTCCTTTTCTCACAGATTTTCAAGTTGGGGGTAAATAGTAATAGTATTAAGAAAAAGGCTGACAGTCTGTGCGCTCTGTTATATACTGTTGAAAGAACAAAAATCGCAACATGAACAGAACAGGAAGAAACCAATGGAAGAAAAAATCATGCATCTTCTGATCACGGAAGACGATATGGCACTCGCACAGGGACTGCAGCGCGCATTACAGGAGAAAAACCGGCAGGTGCTATGCTGTAAAAATATACAGGAGACAAGACAGCATCTGCATCAGAACAAGACAGATCTGCTGATTCTCGATGTAAATCTGCCGGATGGAAGCGGTTTTGATCTGCTGCAGGAGATCCGCAGAACCTCGGATCTTCCGGTGATCTTACTTACGGCAAACGATCTGGAAATGGATATTGTAAGCGGACTGGAGCAGGGAGCAAATGATTACATTACAAAGCCGTTCAGTCTGGCGGTACTCCGGGCGCGGGTAAACACCCAGCTTCGGAACCGGACGGCGCAGATGCAGAAAGAAAGCACACAAAACACACAGATCTGGGAGGGCAGTATCTGGAAGTTTGATTTTACAAATATGCGTTTTACCGTAAGCGGACAGGAAGTGGAGTTAAGTAAAACCGAGCAGAAACTTCTGGCGCTTCTTGTGCAGCATGTGGGGATGACCGTGCCGCGGGAAACTTTGATGGATCGCATCTGGACCGGTGGCGCGGTGTACGTGGATGAAAACGCGCTTTCGGTTGCCATCAAGCGGCTGCGGGATAAATTACAGGCAAAGGAGCAGATCCGGACCGTGTATGGGATCGGATATGTATGGAAAGTATGATCGGATATTTTGTAATTATATTGCTTGCGGCAGGGAGTGTGCTTGCAGCAGCACTTTTCTTCAGACACCGGCAGAAACAGGTAATGGATGGACTTTCCGATATGCTTGAGGCGGCGATAAACGGCACCTTTTCCGAGACCACATTTGATGAGTCGCGGCAGTCATCGCTGGAAAACCGTCTGGCGCAGTATCTGGCGGCATCGGAACTTTCGGTGCGAAGCATAGACGTGGAGAGGGAAAAAATCAAGGAACTGATTGCAGATATTTCCCATCAGACGCGAACGCCGCTTTCAAATATTTTATTGTATACGGAACTGCTGGAGGAAGAACCGCTTGGGGAAGCAGCACAGGATTCCGTAAAAAAGCTGCGGCAGCAGAGTGAAAAATTACAGTTTTTAATGGATGCGCTTGTCAAACTTTCAAGGCTTGAGACAGGCGTTTTTGTGTTGCATCCAAACCGACAGCCGCTGACAGAACTGGTCGTAGACGGTATGGAAAGTTACCGGGAAAAAGCAGCCGCCAAAGGACTTGCGATTGCGTTTTCCGGGACGAAAAAAGCAGAGGAAGACGCACCGGTTTATGCGTACTTTGATAAGAAATGGTCCATGGAAGCACTGGGAAATATTCTCGATAATGCGATCAAATATACGAACACAGGAGGGATTACCATAAAACTCTGTTCCTATGAACTGTTTGCCTGTGTGGAAGTGACGGATACGGGAATCGGCATCGGTGAGGAGGAGCATGCGGCGGTATTTGGGCGTTTTTACCGGGGAAACGCGGTTGCCGAAAAGAGCGGTGTGGGGATCGGACTGTATCTGGCACGATCTATCATGCAGCAGCAGGGCGGATATATCCGGCTTTCGTCCGTGCCTGGGGCAGGCTCAACGTTTGGGCTGTATTTTCCAACGGCAATTGTGTCAAAACTGTAAGAATCTTTTGTCTCCGGGACAGATTCTCGAAAGAATTCTGTGCGACAATCTTAAAAGAAGGCAGGAAATGCCAAATCAGGAGCAAAAGGAGATTACAGGATGGTCATTTTGGAAACCAGAGATTTGAAAAAACAGTATGGCACGGGGGAGACCGCCGTGCACGCGCTGGCGGGGGTAAACCTGTCGGTGGAAAACGGAGAATTTGTCGCGGTGGTAGGAACCTCCGGATCGGGAAAATCGACGCTTTTACATATGCTTGGAGGACTCGACCGGGCAACATCCGGCAAAGTCTATGTGGACGGCAAAGACATCTTTGCATTAAAGGATGAAGAACTGACGATTTTCCGCAGAAGAAAAATCGGATTTGTCTTTCAGTCCTTTAATTTAGTTCCGGTGCTGTCTGTCTATGAAAACATTGTGCTGCCGCTGCAGCTTGACGGAAAAACCGTGGACAATGCATTTATCGGGGAGATTGCAGAGGCACTCGGACTGAAAGAAAAATTAAACGTGCTGCCAAACCAGCTTTCGGGAGGACAGCAGCAGCGCGTGGCGATCGCGCGGGCACTTGCAGCCAAACCGGCGATTCTATTAGCAGATGAACCGACCGGAAATCTCGACAGCTGTACCTCACAGGATGTGATGGGGCTGCTCAAAACGACCAGCACCAAATTTGCGCAGACCATTGTGATGATCACACACAACGAGGAGATCGCACAGCTCGCAGACCGGATCATTCGTATCGAGGATGGACGGATTGTGACCGGGAAAGCAGGTGAGGCATTATGATGCAGGTAAAAAACCGTGCCTGTGTGCGTACCGTTGCCGTGCGCAGTCTGCGGGCTTTTAAAATGAGAAACCTGATTGCCGTGATTGCAATTATGCTGACCACGATGCTGTTTACCGCGCTGTTTACGATTGCAATTTCCATCAATGATTCGTTCCAGCAGTCCAACTTTCTTATGGCCGGAGGCGATGCGCACGGGTCTTTTAAGAAACTGACGGAAGAACAGATGGAAACCTTAAAAAAAGATCCGCTCATTCGGGAGACAGGTGCGCGGTTGTTTTTAGGAATGGGAACCGGGGATGCGTTTCGCAAGACACAGGTGGAAGTCAGCTATATGGATGCGCATGAAGTAAAACATTATTTTTGCACACCAACGCACGGACACCGTCCCAAAGAGGGAAGCAATGAGGCGATGACAGATACCCGGGTGTTAAAACTGTTAGGAGTACAGCCAAAAATCGGCACCAAATTTACCGTGACGTATCAGATCGGAGGAGGTCAGTCAGAACCGAAAACGGTGACGCAGGAGTTTGTTCTCTCCGGCTGGTGGGATTACAACGGAGTTTCCCAGGCAAGCAATGTGATCGTGCCGGAAAGTTATGTGAAAAAGACATTGCAGCATGTGGATATCGGGGAGGATGAAGAGAGTGGAAAATGGTCACTTGACGTTATGTTTGGGAATGCACTTCATATCGAAAAAGATATGCGGCAGGTGATCAGAGACTGTGGATTTCAGTCAGAAGATGCTTCCAGACCGGGCTATATTGCATTTGGTGTAAACTGGGGATATACCGGTGCGCAGTCGAGCAACAATCTGAATCTGGAAAGCATTGCAGCCATTGTGGCATTGCTTGTGCTCATTGTATTTACCGGCTATCTGGTCATTTACAATGTGTTTCAGATTTCCGTCACCAACGATATCCGTTTCTACGGACTGTTAAAAACGATCGGCATGACCGGGCGGCAGCTTAAGCGGATCATACGGCTGCAGGCAGTCCTTTTATCAGGCATTGGAATCCCGGCGGGACTTCTTCTGGGATTTGGAATCGGCGTGGGACTGGCACCGGCTGTCATGGCACAGACGAGTTACACGACAGCGGTTATAAAATTGCATGCGTGGGTATTTGTGGGAGCAGCACTTTTTTCACTGGTCACCGTATTTTTATCCTGCAATAAGCCGGGGCGGATCGCTGCAAAGGTATCCCCGGTCGAAGCGGTGCGCTATACGGAGGCAGACTGTGGCCGAAAAAAAGCAAAAGCGGCAAAAAAGCCGGCGTCTTTGGGGCGTATGGCATGGGCAAATGTGGGACGAAACCGGAAGAAAACGGTTCTTGTTGTCATTTCCCTCTCCCTTGCGGTTGTTCTTTTAAATCTGACCGTTATGTTTGCAAACGGATTTGATATGGATCTGTATTTGAAACACTTCTGTGTGAGCGATTTTATGTTTGCCAATGCGGATTATTTTAACGTGCAGAAAGGATTTCATTCTTCCGATGAAGCGGTGGAAGATTCTGTAATGCAGACCGTGCTCGCGCAAAATGGCGTTAAAGAGAGTGGATGTGTCTACGGACAGACAACCCGGGTTTTAGAAAAAATAAAGAAAAAAGATATGCTGGCGTATTTTACATCCATGGGACATACCATGACAAAAGAGCAGGAAAAGGGTTATTTCAATTGGAAGGAACAGGCAGATGATGGCAGTTATTATGACGATATTCAGTTGTATGGAATGGATGCATTCCCGCTTCAGAAAGTAAAGGTGCTCAAAGGCGATGTCACAGCTCTGGATCAGGAGAATGCCATTGCGGCAGTCTATATGCAGGATGATTATGACAAAAAAGTTGATCACAGTAACTGGGCCGGGGTGGGCGATCAGGTGACACTCAGGTATGTAAACAGTTGGAAATATTTTAATGCAGAGACTGGAAAAGAGATCCCGGAGGAAGAGATTGACAGCTACGAAGGTGCATGTGACGTGGAAGCAGATGATTATACACAAAAAACCTATACGGTGGTGGCGGAGATTCTGGTGCCTTCCGCGATGAGCTGCCGGTATTATGGATCGCCGCAGTTTGTGCTTGGAAGCGATACGTTTATCAAAGATACCGGGACAAAAGATGTCATGCATATGATGTTTGATATGAAAAACAATCAGAGTGCAAGAGCAATGGAAAGTTTTTTGAAAAATTATACGGAACAGGTCGAGCCGCTGTACAGCTATGAATCGAAATTTTCCTACGAAAAAGAGTTTGATTCGTTCCGTGGGATGTTTCTGCTGCTTGGAGGTGTTCTCTCCGGTGTGATCGCCGTGGTCGGAACATTAAATTTCCTGAATGCCATCCTCACGGGGATGATTGCAAGACGCAGGGAGTTTGCTGTGCTGCAGTCGGTTGGCATGACCAGACGCCAGTTGAAGCGGATGCTCGTGTATGAGGGACTGTTGTATACGTTTGCGGCGATTGTCATTTCGCTTATTCTTGTTGTGGCATCTGAGCCGTTTATGGGAAAGATGATTGAAAAAATGTTCTGGTTTTTCCGGTTTCAGTATACCATCGGTCCGGTCGTGCTTGCGGCACTGATCTTTACCGTGATCGGCGCGGGGGTTCCGCTTGTGGTCTATTGTGTGGTTGGAAAGCAGACGATTGTGGAGCGGCTGAGGGAGACGGAGTAAAAAAGAATAACAAAACATTTCCGAATAAAGCCTGAATCCATGTGGCATAAGAAGCAATTCATTCGGTTACTTTGCTTTTCAGGACAGAGGTGATATCTGCCGAAAGCGTTGCTGAATGTTCCACAAACAGAGCAATAAAAATAAATATTTCTTTAATTTTGAAACCATACTATTTACATAAATGAAGCCGTAAGGTAATCTTAAAAAATATGTAAAATATGCGGATCATAAGAAAGAGGTTTATGGATGAGGAAGAAACGGATCACAGTTATAATTGGCAGGATGTTTTGTGGCGGAGCGTTTAATCTATGGAACAGACAGAATAAAACCAAAACGGCAATGAAATTATCAGTTGTTGTTATGCTCTTGTGCCTGATGCTGGGGGCATGTGCACAGAAACAGAAGATACCGGCTGCAACTTATATGGGAGGAAACCATACCATTACAGAAATTTGCAAAGAACTGGATACCGCGGGAGCTTCCCATGTAGATACATTCCGGGAATGGGTAACTGATTTTGCAGATTCGGCCGGGAAGAATGCAAAGCTTGAGGATGTCTGGTCTGATCCGGAAAACATGAAAGCAGATATCGGCAAATGTATGGATGGCTGGGAACAGAATCATGATTACTCCGACACGGACTGCAGAATGACAGCCTTTCTCTTACTGGATGGTCTGCTTCACGCAGAATCAACGGAAGACAATTATGAAGGTACTTATCTAATGTTTGATACAGAAGCAATAGATAATGTGGAAAGGTATGAAACCATAAAAGAGAACCGGGATATGTTTACCACACTCTATGGAGAAAAGAGTGTTGCGGATAAAAAACATCCGGAAACAGCATTTTCGGATAGTTGGAAACATTATGGATTTCAAATAGACAGTGACAGGATATCGCTCCTTAGTATCGTGATATATGACCCGTATTCGGATGTTACTTTCGTGGGTCATACAGGTATCCTGATAAAGGACAGGGACGATTACTTATTTGTAGAAAAGATTGCATTTGAACAGCCATATCAGGCAACAAAGGTGAAGACGGTGGATGAATTGCTCAATATTCTGTCATTGAGACCGGAATATTTCGGAGAAGAGGGAGAAGCCGGACCGTTTGTTTATAATAATGGGGAATATATTGGAACATTAAAGGCGAAGGCATAGTAGCAAAAAACATTTGACATACCGGAAATATTCCTCTATAATCGTTCTAAAAAGAACGATAAAGGAGGAAGAGAAAATGTACTTCTGGGATAAGCATAAAACAATTACAAGCTATTATGAAGTGCTTTCCGGTGAGGTGTGTGACCGGTATGGCTTAACGCAGATGGAATATGATATACTTATGTTCCTTCATAATAATCCGCATCACAATACCGCAGCAGAAATAGTAAAGGTTAGAAAATCAACGAAATCCCATGTTTCAACTTCGTTGAAAAAGCTGGAAGAGAAAGGTCTTGTTGAAAGAATACAAAGTGAAGATAATAAAAAGCATATTGAGATTATTTTGCTGGATCGGGCGGAACTTATAGTGGCGGCAGGAATTAACGCACAGAAACAGTTTGCAGGAAATGTTTTAAGCGGATTGACAGAAGAAGAAAAGCACATGTGTATCCAGATATTTGACCGGATCTGCAATAATGCGGAAGAACATTTAAGGGAATACAAGGAAAAAACGAATGAAAACGAATCCCTGGATATGAAGAGTACCGGGAATCATTTGTTTTACAGTCAATTGATGGAAAAGGAGCAGGATTAAAAGGATGGAAGAGAACAATTACAAACCACAGATTCCGGATGTGATGGAAGCAATCTTTGATGCTGCGTATCTGATTTTCGATTTAGTTGCCGCAATTTTATTTTTTACATTTTCAAAGGGAAATATCTTATTTGTACTTTATGGAGTATTAACATTAACACTTTGCGGAGGGGATGCTTTTCATCTGGTGCCAAGAATTATCAGAGCAGTACGTGGAAGTAATGATAAAATAAAGAGGCAGCTGGGAATGGGATTGCAGGTATCGTCTATTACAATGACAGTATTTTATATTATTTTAATGTATGTCTGGAAATTTACATTTCCGGAAATGATAATACCGACAATAGTGGAAGCGGTCGTGTGGATATCAGCGGTTGTCAGAATTGTGATATGCATGTTTCCACAGAACAATTGGTGTACAGATGAAGGAAATATGAAATTATCAATTGCCAGAAATGGTGTCTTTGCGGTGACGGGGATCGGAGTGATTATTCTGTATATCATTTCCGGGAATGCGAATGGGTATGGTATGACAAGAATGGTTGCGGCGATCATTCTTTCTTTTGGCTGTTATCTGCCGGTTACTTTATTCAGTAAAACGAAACCAAAGGTGGGATTATTAATGATTCCAAAAACCTGTGCATATATGTGGATGATTGCAATGGGACTACAACTGTTATTTTAAAAACAAAAAAATTATAGAGGCAGGGTATTATAATGAAAATGGAAAAATTTGTAAAGCTTATGACGGGACATTTTGATAACAGAGAACAATTTACAGAAATGAAATCTGCAGGAAAATTATTTCCGTATGCCCGACATGTGAATACAGTCTGTAATGATAAGATAAATAATATTCCGGAAAATTTTACCGGAATATTTATGGTAGAAGAAAGTTATTATGAGACGGATGGAAAATGCCATGCATCACCGCATTTATTTCTTGTTACGGATTGTGACGGTGGAATTATGCTTTCTTCCTACGAAATTCCGGCAGGAGAAGACAAAAATACGTTTTCTTATGCTTCCATGAAGAACGTAGAATATAGTGACCTGAAAAGATCTGAGAAGTTTACCCCGGCATTGTATCAGGAAAAGGATGGTGTCTGGGAAGGGGGAAGTGTGAGTCAGTTTACCCCTGTGATGACATTCCGGTTATGGGAGAGATTCTCGGAGACATGTCTGGAGGTGTCAGAAAGTATGGAAGTGAATGGAAAGAAAACTTTCGGATATGATGTGCCGGTCATTTATAAAAGGGAACGAGGTGCCTGACACCAGTTCCGTGGGAAGCATAGATGCTGAAACGGTAGCGCTTGCACGATCAATTAAATAAGCACTAGATAAAAGAGTCATCCATCTGGATGGCTCTTTTATTGATCCTGATATCTGCGCGGATTTCGACAAACAGCTCTTATGGTAAATTTAAAGAAATTAAAAATTTTTATATCGCATGGTTTTCTTTTTCTTGACAAATACCATTTGATTGTTCCTATACTTTTTTGAAAATTCTGGTATTTCTTTAGGTATGAAAAAGTTCATAGAAAATTCAGTTGATTCCGTAAAGTTCCTCGCTTATAATGATATTGAGGCAGAGAGCCTTTTGCGGAATCTTAGAAGTGTTATGCACAATACAAAAGGAGGGATGCCGACTTGAATACAGAAATAGCAAATGCTGTGAATGCAGCAGGAGATAAGGCACAATATGATACTCGTGTTAAAAGGTTACTGGCACAGAAGATTATATTAGCACATATTCTGGTGAAAACAGTCGTTGAATTTAAAGGAATGAAGCCGGAAGATGTTGTGAAATACATCGAAGGCGAACCGAGTATTAGCGTTGTTCCGGTTGAGCCGGGATTAGCAAATATGGAAAAAACAGATGCTACAGGACAGCGTATCGTAGGTCTTAATACGGAAAATGCTGAAATTAATGAAGGATTAGTCAGATTTGATATTATTTTTTATGTCCGCATGCCATCCGTAGATGACACAAAAAATGGACTTTCGCAGATTATTGTGAATATTGAGGCTCAGAAGGATGAGCCGACGGAATATAAAATTTTAAATCGGGCAATCTTTTATGTGAGTAGGCTGATTTCGTCACAAAAGGAAAGAGATTTTGTAAATACTAACTACGACGACATTAAGCAGGTATTCAGCATATGGATATGTATGAACATGGATGATAACAGCTTAAGCCACATCCATTTGACAAAAGATGAGATGTTAAAACCATGTAACTGGAAAGGTAATCTCGATCTGTTAAATATTGTGTTAATAGGAATCACAAATGAGATTCCGGAACATGATGAAAAATATGAAATGCACCGCCTGATTGGGACTTTGCTTTCAGGCGAATTGAAAGAACAGGAAAAATTGGATATTATAGAACATGAATATAATATTCCAATCAGTCAAGAATTTAGAGAGGATGTGAGAATTATGTGTAATCTGAGTACAGGAATTGAAGAAAGAGCTACTGAAAGAGCTACTGAAAAAACAAGCGAAAAGTTTATTCTGAATATGTATAAAAAGGGTTATACATTGGATCAGATCGCAGATGTAGCTGAAACAGGTGTTGATGAAGTTGAGGCGATTATTAAGAAGAAAGAGCCTGCAATGGCGTAAACATCATGGTAAAATAGTTTAAAATGAAGATGCGGCAAAATCGTCAACAGGTTGTTGAGGAGTTGCCGCTTCTTTGAATTTTATGTTATTTTGATAAATCTTAGTCTGGCATAAATTGTTGCCCCCATTCGCACATAGAGTCCAATAAAGGAATCAGTGTCTTGCCTAACTCGCTTAAGCTGTACTCTGTTTTTGGAGGAATTACAGGATATATTTTTTAATGATTAAGTTATCGTTTTCAAGTTCGCGTAACTGCTGAGCCAGCATTTTATCAGTGATAGCTGGAATTTTTTTGTGGATTTGGTTATACCTTAGCGTGTTGTTGCCAAGATGATACAATATAACGGCTTTATATTTTCCACCAATTTTAGATATCGTTGCATCAACAGGACAATTATATTTGTTTTGCATTTTTACATTTTACACTTTCTTTTTAGTTAGTATATTACAAAAAAGTACGTTCTTGTCTTTTTTATATCGAATCCATTATAATCAAATTGTCTAGACAATACAATCATAATTTTAAGGAGATTTTACAGAAATGAATATTTTAGATATTGCAAAACAGCGTTTTTCAGTAAGAAACTATCTGACTAAAGAGATTTCACAGGAGACATTGGAGACAATTTTAGAAGCAGCTCATGTAGCACCAACCGCAGCAAATATGCAGCCTGTTAAACTATTGGTTGTAAAAAGCGATGAAGCAAAAGAAAAACTGGCAAAGGCAGCCAATATTTACAGTGCTCCAGTTGCAATCATTGTGTGTGCAGATACGGATAAAGCATGGACGCGTCCATTTGATGGGATGAAAACAACGGATATAGATGCGTCAATCATTACCGATCATATGATGCTTACAGCTACAGAACTTGGCCTGGGCTCTGTTTGGATTTGTTACTTTAAACCAGATGTGATAAAAGAAGAATTTAAACTTCCGTTGGGACTTGAACCAATCAATATATTGGCGATTGGATATACGAATGAGAAAGCAGATGCAAATAGACATGAATCCCAGCGTATACCAATGAAAGAATTTGTTTCATTCCTTTAATATAAAAATTATATATCAGCTCAAATTGCAGATGTAACAGAAAAGAGCATATCTGAAATTGAGAAAATTGTAAAGAAAGAGCCAGCAATGGCGTAAATATCATTAACGAAATAATAAAAAATAAGAGACGGCAAATCGTCAACAAGTTGTTGATAATTTGCCGTCTTTGTTGGTATATGGGAGTTATTCCTCTTTTTTTTCTAGCCCTTGTCTTATAGACATTATACTGATTCTTGCATTTCGGAGAGCAGAACTCATTTCCCTTACGGCTTGCGATAAATGCCCTGCCACAGTGCTTACACAGCTTCATATCGCAGTCAGAATCCGTAAGCATAAAAGAAAAGCACATCTGGATCATGACGAGCAGGGAATGGAAGTTCCATACGATAACCGGGGCATTTTCCGCTAATGCGATATGGTAAGTCGGGGATATGCCGCCAAATGCAGACATACCCTGACGATACAGGTTTTTTGTCTGTTCATCCAGACTGTCATAGTCCATATAGTATAAGAAACTTGTGGTAAAGGTAAATGCCCAGTCGGAAAATTCTTTCACCAGCCAGTCATAGCGTTCTGCATATTCCTTCTGAAAACTCATCGTAACAGCCTGTGAATTCTTTCCCGTTGCAAGTGCGATTGCAATGCCATTCCGCATTGGTGGTGATGAATTTGTTGTATTTGCCGGCATGACACAAAAACAGGTTGAGTCAACCCTGCTCGAATTAAAGCATACAACAGAGAAGTAGTCTGGGACAAAGGTTGACAGAGTGAGTATCTCTGTTGGATATGCTCTTACGGAAGACCATAAAGAATTTTCTATTGAGGAGCTTGTGTATCATTAAGACAACAGGGAAACAAATTCCACACGCTGATCCATCCAGTTCCCGATAATTGCAATTCCTTTTCCCATGGTAAAAGCTGCAACAATGGTTCCGATGCCAAGTCCCATGATATGTCCGAGACAGAAGAACGTCATACATGCGGTAATAACCAGACAGGTTACATCAAAACCGATTTTGATGCGGGCATAGGGAACCTTTGTGATGTCTGCGGCTTCCCGCGGAAACAGATCGGTTGGGATGATCGGCAGTTTGCAGCGGTTTGACAGCGCAATTCCAAAACAGATGATAAGATAACTCAATACAAAGTAGAGGATGCGAAGTGGTATATTCAGCGGCAGCCGCGTAATCCACAGTTCATGCAGATCCATCATCTCTCCAAACGCAAACCCTACAACAAAACTAAATAAATAGGATGGGACAAATTTTTTTCGCATAATCATTAGAATGCAGATCAAAAGTCCTTGAAACAGGTAAGTCCAGGTGCCGAGTGTCAGTTTCGGGAAAACCTGTTGAAACGCATACGGCACGCTTGAAATGGCGGAGATTCCGGAGCCGGACTGAAGCATCAGAAGGACACCGAGGCTGTTAATGATAACGGCAAGGACAAGTGCTGCCTCACCACGTAAGATTTTTTTCTGTTGTTTCATGATAATAGTGCTCTTTTCCGATAGATTTTGTGTGCATTGCACACGGCTGCGATTATAGTCCTTTTTTCACAGATTTTCAAGTGTGGGTTATGTAATGGATGCATTTCCAGTGCAGAAGGTAACCGATTGTGGAGAGATTGCGTGAAACAGAATAAATTCTGATAAAATTTCTTGCAAAGTAGGTTTCCTTGTGGTATATGGTATTAAAACGGTTAAACTATGGAAACAGAAACGAAGAAAAGAGGGCAATCACAATGTGTACAGCAGCAACATACAAGACAACGGATTTTTATTTTGGACGTACCCTGGATTATGAATTTTCCTATGGGGATGAAGTGGCAGTCCTGCCACGGAATTATGCGCTTACCTTCCGGCATATGGGTGTATTAAAAGCGCATTATGCGATCATCGGTATGGCATATGTAGTGGGCGATTATCCACTGTATTATGATGGAATCAATGAAAAAGGACTGGGTATGGCAGGGCTTAATTTTGTCGGCAATGCCGTGTATCAGAAAATTGAAGAAGGGCGGGAAAACATCGCACAGTTTGAATTTATCCCATGGATTTTAGCACAGTGCGCTTCGGTTTGTGAAGCAAGAGAAAAGCTGGAGAAGATGAATCTGGTAGGAACACAGTTCAGTGAGCAGCTTCCGGCGGCACAATTACACTGGATGATTGCGGATGAAAAGGAATGTATTGTAGTAGAATGTATGGCGGATGGATTGCATATATATGACAATCCGGCGGGAGTTTTGACGAACAATCCGCCATTTCCGCAACAGATGTTTTTGTTGAATCAGTATATGCATCTGTCACCGAAGCAGCCGGTCAATGCGTTTTCCAAGCAGCTTCCTCTGGAGCAGTACAGCCGCGGCATGGGAGCACTGGGCTTGCCGGGAGATTTGTCTTCTGCTTCACGGTTTGCCCGTGTGGCATTCACCCGGCTGCATGCGATGTCGGGTGAATCCGAAAAAGAGAGTATCAGTCAGTTTTTTCATATTTTAGGTTCGGTGGATCAGCAGCGTGGCTGCTGTGAGGTGGCAGATGGCAAATATGAGATTACGTTGTATACTTCCTGCTGTAATGCAACAAAGGGTATTTATTACTATACGACATATGAAAATCATCAGATTACTGCTGTGGATATGCATCGGGAGAATCTCGATGGGGAAACGGTGGTGCATTACCCAATTGTGACAGGAGAACATATTTTGTGGCAGAATTAAAAGGGTGACATACACGAGGAGATGGAAAGGGAAGTTTGAAATGAAATATATTCCGTTAATCATAATATTATTTCTGATTCTGGCAATTTTGGTTTTGATTTTTTACGGAGTGTACCGTGTGAAACGTTTTTCCAGACAATTGTTTGGCACAGATGATATTTTGCAGGGCGTAAAAAAAGCGCAGGAAGATCTGTCAACAACACCGCGTTCGGTATCGGCAATGACAAGAATTGCCCTGCCGCAGATCGTTTCCGATTTTCCGGATTTTGAGTACAATGAAATGAAGCAGCGTGCAGAAAATGTCCTGATGCAGTATTTCGAGGCAGTAACGGCACAGGATGTAACAATTTTACAGGAAGGAAATGAAGATTTGAAAGAACAGCTTCGTTCGCAGATTCGCGCATTGGTCTCACAGGAAAAATGGGAACATTTTACGCAGGTAAAGATTCATCAGACGGAGATCGCCCGGTATCGGAAAGAAGCTGGCCGTTGCATCGTGACATTCCAGTCGGCGGTGGAAAGTTTTCATTATGTGACAGATGCAGCACATGCCGTGGTGCGGGGATCGGATCATATCTTAGAGCAGAGCCGCTATAATGTTGATCTGGTTTATATTCAAAATCGTGACCTTGCCAAAGGAAATACCGATGGAGCGCTTGGAGTCACATGTCCGAATTGTGGAGCACCGATCACGAATCTCGGAGCTAAATTCTGTGAGTATTGCGGAGCAGGGGTTGTGGAGTTGAATGTGCATGCATGGTCATTTGAGAATATTGAGGAAGCATAACTGTTTTGTATTTATTTGCAAGCATAGGTGAAATTGTTTTTAGTCTGCTTGCGTTTGCTGTGATATTGTGTTAAAGTACATATTGTTCTGAATATGAGAACCAGAGAGTGATGACAGAAGTCACACGAAGGGGTACACCACCGCGGGTGTAGCTTTCTTTGTGTGGCTTTTTTTGTTGCAATAATAAGTGATTGCGAAACTTTTTCCAGATTCTTCCGCAATCGCCTAAATAATTTCAAAATAAAAAGGAGGTCTTACATGGTACATATCAATGGAAAAGACATAGACGTGGCAGGGCAGTCCCTGATGGATTTCTTAAATGCAAATGATTATGAGATGGGTACGTTTGTTGTGGAATGCAATGAAGAGATTATTAATAAAGAGGATTATAAAACATATATCCTCAGGGATGGTGATGTTATAGAAATTGTCCAGTTTATGGGGGGTGGTTGCGGTACATCTCTGATGTATCGCTAAGGAATGTAGCGTCGGTCCATTTGCGAAGCAAATTTTTCAAATCATAGGAAATTCCTTCCTATGATTCAAAAACGCTCCGCGGGGATGCGCAGCTCGCGGAGTTGAAGGTTATGTTGAACATACCGCTCGCGCGCGAAAGTGTGCGGCCAAGCGCACACTTTATTTGAAGAAAAATACCAGAGAGAATACAAGAAAGAAGGAAGAAAAAATGAAGAATGACACATTTACATTAGGAGGAAAAGAATTCTCCTCGCGTTTTATTTTAGGATCAGGAAAATATTCCATGGAGCTGATCAAGGCTGCCGTTGAAAACGCCGGAGCACAGATTATTACATTAGCAGTGCGCCGCACCAACACAAAGAAAAAAGAAAACATTCTGGACTTTATCCCGGATAACGTAACATTGCTTCCAAACACTTCAGGTGCAAGAGATGCAAAAGAAGCAGTCCGCATTGCGCGCATGGCAAGAGAACTTGGATGCGGAGATTTCGTAAAGGTTGAGATTATGAAAGACAGTAAATATCTGCTGCCAGATAATGTGGAGACCGTAAAGGCAACCGAAATGCTGGCAAAAGAAGGATTTGTGGTGCTTCCATACATGTATCCGGATCTGTATACCGCACGTGACCTGGTCAATGCCGGAGCCGCAGCTGTTATGCCATTGGCGTCTCCGATCGGTTCTAATAAAGGTCTGGCAACGAAAGAATTTATCCAGATTCTGATTGATGAGATTGATCTGCCGGTAATTGTGGATGCCGGAATCGGAAGACCTTCCCAGGCATGCGAGGCAATGGAGATGGGAGCTGCCGCAGTTATGGCAAATACCGCAATTGCAACAGCAGGAGATGTCCCGGCCATGGCGGGTGCATTCAAGGCAGCCATTGAAGCTGGAAGAAGTGCATATCTGTCGGGACTGGGCCGTGTACTTGAGCGTGGTGCTTCCGCAAGTGATCCACTGACCGGATTTTTGAGAGACTAGGGGGCGAAATCATGGCTGAAAATCAATTTTTTATTGACTCCGATAAGTTAAGCGAAGCTGCACTGGAGCGCAAACATAAACTGGAAACCGATCCGTCGAGCAGAACGAACCATATGGAATATATGCCGGGGATGGAACAGATCGATCCAACCATAAGAAATAAAGTCCTTTCCGAGATGGACAGTTACGATTACAACAAATATACGGCAAGAGATGTGCAGAATGCATTAGAGCATGAAACCTGCAGCGTTGAGGATTTTAAAGCATTGCTTTCGCCAGCCGCAGAGCCGTTTTTAGAGCGCATGGCACAGCGTGCAAAGATCGAGACAGGCAAGCATTTCGGAAATACGGTGTATCTGTTCACACCGCTTTATATTGCAAACTACTGCGAGAATTACTGTGTGTACTGCGGATTTAACTGCTACAACGACATTCATCGTAAGAAACTGACTTTTGAGGAAATCGAGCATGAGATGAAAGTCATTGCAGACTCCGGCATTGAGGAAATCCTGATGCTGACCGGAGAAAGCCGTGCGCAGAGTGATGTCGAGTATATCGGGGAAGCCTGCAGGCTGGCAAAAAAATATTTCCGCAATATCGGTCTGGAAATTTATCCGGTCAACAGCGATGAATACCGGTATCTGCACGAATGCGGCGCTGATTACGTGACGGTATTCCAGGAAACCTATGACAATGTCAAATACGAAACCCTGCATCTGATGGGGCATAAGCGTGTATTCCCATACCGTTTTGAGGCACAGGAGCGTGCGCTGATGGGAGGCATGCGTGGTGTCGGATTTTCCGCATTGCTTGGACTTTCTGATTTCCACAAAGATGCACTGGCTTCGGCACTGCACATTTATTATCTGCAGCGTAAGTATCCGTATGCGGAGTATTCCCTGTCCTGTCCGCGTCTGCGCCCGATCATCAACAACGACAAGATCAATCCGCTTGACGTGCACGAAAAGCAGTTGTGCCAGATTCTGTGTGCGTACCGTATTTTCCTGCCGTATGTCGGTATCACCGTTTCTTCCCGCGAGCAGAAACATTTCCGTGACGGCATCGTAAAGATTGCAGCGACAAAGGTATCTGCGGGAGTGTCTACCGGAATCGGAGATCATGAGAGCAAGTATACCGGAAAGGATACCGGAGAATCCGGAGATGAGCAGTTTGAAATCTCCGATGGAAGAAGCTTTGACCAGATGTATAACGATATGGAAAGCGAAGGTCTGCAGCCGGTATTAAATGACTATGTCTATGTATAGAAAAATCTGCGTGACCAACCGTGCGCTGGCAGAACGTCCTTTTTTAGAACAGTTAGCGTGCGTGCTTGCCACAAAACCGTATGCGATGATCCTGCGGGAAAAAGACCTCACGGAAGAGGGATACGAAGAACTTGCGGGAAAAGTAAAAAAATTGTGTGAAAACACGGACACCAGGCTGATTCTGCACAGCTTCCCGGATGCTGCAATGCATCTGGGGGGGACGGCCATTCATATGCCGCTGCATCGGTTTATGGAGATGCCGGAAGAACAAAAGCAAAAATTTCTGGTGCGCGGTGTCTCCGTACATTCGGTGGACGATGCGCGCCTGGCAGAACAATGCGGGGCAACCTATCTGACAGCAGGGCATGTGTTTGTGACTGATTGTAAAAAAGGACTGGCACCGAGAGGACTTGATTTTTTGCATGAGGTGTGCAGCACTGTGAAAATTCCGGTATACGCAATTGGAGGAATCAACGACAAAAATGCGGCATCCTGTATCAGGGAGGGAGCAGCAGGTGTGTGTGTCATGTCCGGGTATATGAGGATGCGTTAAAAGAATACAGGTTCTCCGTTTCGGACAAGTGGAATTCGGAATTCGGAATACGGTAGTGTCAAACCAGACCTGTTCCCCAATTACATCTACAGGCATATAATCCTGTCCGGTTACAATTTTAAACATGTCTTCCGATGATAATCTGCACAGTGAGCGAAAAGGTGCGGTTATGTCGATCTAACAAATTTACATCCAGTTTTTTTTTTTTTAATCTGCTGTGAAACAGCAGATTAAAAAACATGGAATTGTTCCGCTGCTTCGTAGAAATTCCCATTTGCAATCATATTTTCAAAGATTGAATCTGTTCTATACTTTCTTATTGTAAAAATATATATTATTTTATGTTGAATTTTAGAAAAGAAAAGACAATAATAAAAAAGAGATTGTGTGTAAGTGGTTAATTCGATATATGAGGTGTAGAACCGTGATTTATAATGATTTTGTCAAATAAATATAGTAATGATAGGAAAGACAACTTTCTGAACAAAATGATGGAGGTATGGATTGTGAATAAGAAAAAAAAAAAATAACCATATTGGCATGTACTCTTTTTTATGGTGATGAGTCTGGGAGCTTGTGGAAAAGCAAAAAAGAAGATGAGTTCACCGTAACACAGCAGGAAAGCGAGTCTGTAGATTCAGAAATAAACAATGATGAAAACACAGAGAGTGAGGATTCACAAATAAACAATGATGAAAATACAGAGAGTAAGGATTCTGAGATAAAAAAAGAGGAAGACACAGATACAGAGAATTCATCCATAAAACAGCCGCAAAGCAGTATGCAGAAGGTTGAAGGTACAGAAGAGAAATTGACATCAGACAAACTGTTGGATTTATTTGTCAATGGATCAATAGATGCAGTTGATTCCAAAGATATGACGTCAAAGTATAGTATCGCTGATTTTCATATAGGTTCTGGAGAAAAGAATTCATATTCGATTGGAGAGAAAATGGATCTTGACAATGATGGAGAAAATGAGCTGATAATTAGAGGTACTTATGGTGGGGTATACTTCGATGCTCGTGACAATAAGGTGTATGCCTTTGCCAGGGGAGATGGTGATGCAAATATACTTTCATATACTTATTACAATGGAGAAATTTGGATTTTGTACAGTAATAGTGTGAATGAGGGCGCTGAAAGTTATCATATGGAAAAATACGAGGGAGCTGACAAGTTAGTTGCGAAAATGAATTTTAGTGAAAAATTTGCTGATGCAAATAATCCGAAGGCTGGAAAGAAATATGTATTGAATGGAAAAGAAATTTCCAGTGATGAATATGCCGCATTTGCCAGTAAAATCTTTGCGGCTGAAGAAAGTACAGACTGAAAATCTGATTTTGGGTATTCATTTTTTATTACTAAAAAAGTGTAAAATTTTCGATGAAAAAACCATTGTAACGTGTTATACTGGCAGAAGCATGAGGATAAATGTCAGGAAACATGAAAGAAGAGGTTACCAGTCAATAAAAATGAGTAACATACTGGAAAAACAGTTTTTAAAACAAAAAAATGATTTTGAAAAATCCTGTGTGGAGAGAGATAAAAAATACCACTTTCCGCAAGGAGTGATTTTTGAAACAGATATCGCATATGCAAAGGATAAAAACAAAGCGCACCGTCTGGACAGATATCGTCCAAAAGGGAAAGAGACGCAGATACTTCCAGTGATTATCAATGTCCATGGGGGAGGGCTGCTTCTCGGAAATAAGGAATTTAACAAGTATTTTTGTGCGCTGCTCAGTAAGAAGGGATTTCTGGTGTACAGCATGGAGTACCGGCTCATCCCGGACTGTACATTTTTTGATCAGCTGCGTGACATCTTTCTGGCAATGGATTTTGTAAAGGAACATGCTGCAGCAGACGGAGGAGATCTGTCGCATGTCTATCTTGTCGGGGACAGTGGCGGGGCCTGTCTGGCCACTTATGCAAATGCAATACAGAACAGCAAAAAAATTGCAAAGGCAGCGGGCGTAAAACCGTCTGAGCTTAAGGTGCACGCACTTGGTCTCATCAGCGGGATGTTTTATACGACAAAGTTTGATAAGATTGGTCTGTTTCTTTCGAAATATCTGTATGGAAAACAGTACAAAAAAGCACCATTTGCGGCTTATGTAAATCCGGAAAATCCGGAGCTGCTTTATGCGCTTGCACCGGCATGGCTGGTGACAAGCCATAACGATCATCTGAGAAATTACACGATCCGTTTTGAGAAGGCTCTGACAGCAGCAAAGAAAGAGCATGAGATTGTTGATTTTCCAAAAAACAAAAAACTGACGCATGCATTTTCTGTGTTTGAACCGTTTCTTCCGGAGAGTCATGCCGTTATTGATATGCTTACGGAATATCTCAGAAAATTTTGACATCGGAGTGGAAAAAAACAGAATCAGATTTAGATAACAGAACAGGGAGATTGCAGCGAATGCTGCATTCTCCCTGTTTTTAGCTGATCATATCCAAAAACATCTGATGGATCTTCCGGTCGCTGTCGAGTTCCGGATGGAAAGCAATTGCGATCTGATTTCCATAGCGTACACCTACGATATGGTCATCGACTACTGAGAGAATCTCCACACCGTCCGATACGCTCTCTACATAAGGGGCGCGGATAAACGACATTGGAACCAGTCCGAGATCTTTAAATTCTGCCTCAGTATGGAAACTGCCGAGCTGGCGGCCGTAGGCATTTCTTTTTACCTGCATCGGGATTGTGCCAAAATGTTCCGGGGAGCCTAAAAGGATCAACCCGGCGCAGGTGCCAAGCACCGGCATTCCATCAGCGATCTGTTTTTTCAGGGGATCAAACATTTTAAGTTCCCGGAGAAGTTTTCCCTGTACAGTGCTTTCCCCGCCCGGCAGGATCAGTCCGTCATACGGCTGGTCTAAGTCTGCCGCCTGACGCAGTTCCACGGTCTTTACCCCAAGTTCTTCCAATACATGTTCATGTTCGATAAATGCACCCTGCAGGGCAAGTACTGCAACAGTCATGTTTATTTCCCTCTTTCTGCCATCAGTAAGGCGATTTCCTGTTCGTTGATTCCGACCATGGCTTCTCCAAGCCCGGCAGATAATTCTGCGATCAGTTTTGCATCGGTATAGTTTGTGACGGCTTTTACGATAGCAGCTGCACGCTTGGCAGGATTGCCGGATTTAAAGATTCCGGAACCGACAAAGACACCTTCTGCTCCGAGCTGCATCATTAAAGCAGCATCTGCAGGGGTAGCGACACCGCCGGCAGCAAAGTTAACCACCGGAAGTTTTCCGTTATTATGGACATAGACAACCAGATCATACGGTACCTGTAATTCCTTTGCTGCTTCGAAAAGTTCATCTTCCCGCAGGCTGACAACTTTTGCAATCTGGCTGTTGATCTTTCGCATGTGGCGGACGGCCTGTACGACATCACCGGTACCTGGTTCCCCTTTGGTACGGATCATGGATGCACCTTCACTGATACGACGGAGTGCTTCACCGAGATCTTTGGCACCGCAGACAAACGGAACCTTGAACTGGTGCTTATCGATATGGTAGACGTCATCGGCAGGAGAGAGCACTTCACTCTCGTCGATATAGTCGATCTCGATAGCCTCTAAAAGCTGTGCCTCTACAAAATGACCGATCCGGCACTTGGCCATAACCGGGATGGATACGGCTTCCTGAATGCCGCGGATCATCTGAGGATCGCTCATGCGGGAAACGCCGCCGGCTGCACGGATGTCGGCAGGAATCCGTTCGAGTGCCATGACGGCGCATGCGCCAGCTTCTTCTGCAATTTTTGCCTGTTCTGGTGTGGTGACGTCCATAATTACGCCACCTTTTAACATCTGTGCAAGGTTTTTATTTAATTCATACTGTTCTGCTGTGCTCATCGGTATTCTTCTCCTTTTTTGTTAAAATTTGTTTTATGCCGGTCATTATAGAACTTGATTGGATATATGAAAATAACCAAAATAAATATTTATTATAAGACCAGAACGACAAAACAACGTTTAATGATATAAAATCACATGATGTAGTAATAAAAACCACATAATATAGTAGACATGCGATGACAAATGGTGTAATATGATGTGTGACATAAAAGGAGTAGAAAACGGAGGCGGGATGAAGCTGAAACAGCGCACGATTTATTATCAGGATGAACTGCATGACGAGTTTGCCGGAGATCATATTAAAGCAAAACATATTGGACAGGATTACCGGTATATCCGGGTGCGTCCGTTGGAACGTATGCTGCACGGATTCTGGTATGGCATAGTTGCAATTCCGCTTGCACGTCTTTACATGAAACTGCATTTTTCACATAAAATAATAAACAAAGAAGTGTTAAAGCAGGCCGGAAACAGTGGATTTTATCTGTATGGGAATCATACACATTTTCTGGCGGATGCGCTGATACCAACGCTGGTAAATCATCCGCGGGAAACGGCGGTGATCGTGCATCCGAACAATGTTTCCATGCCGGTGCTGGGGCGGATTACACCATATCTTGGGGCACTTCCGCTGCCGGATGACAGAGGTGCCATGAAACATTTTCTGGAGGCATTGACCTGGCATACCGATTGTGGAGATTGTATTATGATCTATCCGGAAGCACATATCTGGCCGTTTTATACCGGAATACGGCCGTTTCCTGATACATCATTCCGCTATCCGGTGCAGCAGAAACTTCCGGTTTTCTGTCTGACCAATACTTATCAGCGCAGGGGAAAGTCTCACATTCCGCAGATCGTAACGTATCTGGATGGGCCATTTTATCCGGATGCAGAATTGCCTGCAAAACTGCAAAAAACGCAGCTGAGGGATCAGGTGTATGAAGCCATGGGAAAACGGGCGCAAAACAGCAATATGGAAATGATCCGTTATATAAAAAAAGACACTGACAGGGAGAAATCATTCATATGAGAAATATTCTTTTTTGTGGAAACAGTAAAGTATTTGATGGTGTGCTTACATGCATGTTGTCTGTTTTAAAAAGAACACATGCAACAGATCCGTTCTGTTTTTATATTTTCACAATGGACATGACGCGGATCAGACCGGAATATACGCCGATCAGCGAAGATATGACAAATTTTCTGGAGCGCGTTGCAAAAAAATTTCATCCGCAGAACCGGGTGATTTCGGTGGATGTAACAGTATTATATGAGCGTTATTTCGGAGGATGTCCGAATGAAAGTGCTTATTGTTCGCCATATACACTTTTGCGCCTGCTGGCAGATCTGGTGCCGGGAATGCCGGATAAACTGTTGTATCTGGATGCGGATATTCTGTTTCAGAGAGATATCCGCCTGCTGTATGACAAGGATGTGTCACACGTGGAATATGCCGCGGCAAGGGATCATTATGGCAAGTATCTGATCTCCCCGGATTATATTAATGCGGGGGTATTGCTGCTTAATATGAAAAATATCAGAAGAACCGGTCTGTTTATGAAAGCACGAAAGCTGCTTCAGACAAAAAAACTTATTTTTGCGGATCAAAGCGCGATTATCCGCAGTACGCGGGCAAAAATGCTGCTTCCACAGAAATTTAATGATCAGAAATTTTTACATAAACATACCGTCGTGAGACATTTTTCCAGACGGCTGTTTTATCTGCCGTATCCGCATACGGACAACATCAAACAATGGGAGGTAGAGCGGGTGCATACGGTATTTCATTACCATGCATTTGATGACATTTTAAAAGAGTATCTGTACTTAAAACATATTTATGAAAAAAGGAAACACATATAAATTGCTGCATCTGGGCGAAACAGATGCAGGAGAGGAGAAGGAGCATGAAAGAGAAAATGAATAAAATACCGGTGTTTTACGCATGTGATGATAATTTTGTGAAATACACGATGGTTTCACTGCAGTCGATGATGGATCATGCATCCAAAGAGGCACAGTATGAAATTCATGTACTTCATACCAATATTTCGGAAGAAATGCAAAAGAAGATGCATGCTATGGAGAATGCGAATTTTTCTGTGCAGTTTGATCATGTGACGGAATATTTACATTCCATACAGGAGAAACTTCCACTTCGGGATTATTATTCCAAAACAACATATTTTCGTCTGTTTATCGCGGAAATGTTTCCGGAAATAGACAAAGCCATCTATATCGACAGCGATACGGTCGTGCTGGGGGATATTGCACAGCTGTATGCTTATGATCTCGGGGATGCTTATGTGGGAGCGTGCAGGGAACAGGTGATGATTCAGGAAGAGGTATACGGCACTTATGTGGAGAAGGTGCTTGGGGTAGAACGTGATAATTATTTCAACGCCGGTATGCTTGTGATAAACTGTGAACAGTTTCGTAAAAATCACGTGTTAGAGCAGTTTATGGAACTTCTCCCGATGTACAATTTTGTGGTCACACAGGATGAAGATTATCTGAATCTGATCTGCCACAACAAGGTGTGCTGGCTGCCGCAGAAGTGGAATGTGGAAGTATTCGGTCAGATCCCGTGCCGCGAAGAAGAAATCTGTGTGCTGCATTATATTATGGTCTCAAAGCCATGGCATTACAGTGACTGCCGTCTGCAGGAATATTTTTGGGAGAGCGCACAAAAGACCAGTGTGTATGCCGAGATCCGGAAGGTGCTTGAAAGCTATACAGACGAAGAAAGAAAGCGGGATGCGGAGTCCTGTGACCGTCTGATGCAGACCGCAAAGGATGAGATCGCCAAGGAAAATAATTACCTGAATCTGGTGAAAGCAGGAAAATTAAAGTCCAAAGACCGCCTGGAAGTACTTGAAAAAATTGCTTTATACGAAAGAGAAGGCCGTTTTGGGGAAGATGTGGAGGAAGATCCACCGACGCGGCAGCTTCAGCCGTCAGAGATTGATTATCTGCGTAAGAAACTGAAAAGCCGCATCAAGACCAATCTGACCTACAAGGTGGCACGGTCATTTTTGAATAAGATCATTGAAAATAAACAGCTGATCATCAAGGATGTCATTGGAACGGAACATATGGATGCACTGACTTCCGGTGCGGTGATTACCTGTAATCATTTCAACGCATTTGACAGCTTTGCCATGCAGATTGCCTATGAAAAATCAAAACAGTGCAAAAAACGCCGGCTTTACCGTGTGATCCGCGAAGGAAATTATACGAATTTTCCGGGCTTTTACGGAATGCTCATGCGAAACTGTTACACGTTTCCACTGAGTTCCAACCGCGATACGATGAAGAAATTTTTAAGTTCCATGGATACTGTGCTGCAGCACGGAGATTTCATGCTGGTCTATCCGGAGCAGAGTATGTGGTGGAATTACCGCAAACCGAAGCCGTTAAAGAAAGGCGCCTATACATTTGCCGCCAAAAACCATGTGCCGGTGCTGCCTTGCTTTATCACCATGGAAGACAGCGATATCCTCGGTGATGATGGCTTTTATGTGCAGGAATACACGATACACATTGCAGAGCCGATTTATCCGGACCCACAGAAAACACAGGCAGAAAATGTGGATGCGATGCGCCAAAAAAATGCTGCTGTGTGGAAACAGATTTATGAAGAGTTTTACGGAATTCCCCTGGTATATGATACTGCGGAAGCAGTGCAGTATGTGGGAAAACCGACCAATATCGCATAAGAACAGATACCAGACCGCCGGAGGATGCCTCCGGCGGTTTTTTCATAAGGGGATTGACAGAAAAGCAGTGTGAGAGTACTATACTACTTGGCAATGCTAAATAGCACCACTAAATAAAAAAGAAAAGGGATGGGTATGGAAGAAAAGTATATTCAGCAGTTTAAAAAGGGCGCATACGAAATGATCCTGCTTTCGCTGATCGCCCAAAAAGAAACATACGGTTATGAGATTCTGACGGAAATACAAAAACAGGGTGGTGAAATCTTTGCATTTGCCAAAGAGGGAACCATTTATCCGATCTTGTACCGTCTGACAAAGGCAGGACTTATCCAGTACCGCCTGGTGCCGGCGAAAGCAAACGGGGGCGAAAAAAAATATTATTCGCTTACCGGAGAGGGAAAAGATATGCTCGAAAAAATGAAAAATTTCTGGGAAAACTACAAGGATTGTGTGGATGGATTTATGAAAGGGGATGCGTAATATGAACAGAGAAACCTATATACGGAAAGTAAAAAAACAACTAGACTGTTCCGTGAAAGAAAAAGAGGAGATCGTGCGGGATCTTCAGGAGATTTTTGATTCTGGAAAAGAGCATGGAAAAAGCGAAAGCCAGATCATAAAACAGCTCGGAAAACCGCAGGCGTATGCACAGGCGCTTGGCTGTGGCAGACAGACCATGCCGCTGTCCGGAAAACGAAAAGTTGCTGTAGTGTTTTTGGCGGTGGGTGGACTGTTCTGTCTGTATGCACTGGGCGAAAGTCTGCGTTTTCGGATGCCGAAAAATGCCATTGGCGGTGGGGATGCGATGACGATGATCGTGCTGCAAAACTCGTCACCGGTAAACAGCAGCGAGATTTTTGGGGGATTGGCGGTCATCTGTATGGTTGCACTGGTTTTCCTTTTACGAAAGAGGAAAAATAAGGAGAGGAATATTAAGAAATAATGGAACACATAAAGAAAAAACTAGCGGTAATTGTTGTGTTTTTCGCTGTTTTTATTGGAATTGTTACAATCTGGACAGTCCGAAAACAAAGCCAGCCAAAATTGACAGCGGTCACATGGAAATTGGAGGAAGAAGCGGATTTAGACGGCAACGAGCTTTCATCCTACGCAAAAGATCCTTCCAAAAGCAAGGTCGTTCTGACATTTAAAAAAGATCAGACCTATCGGTGCAAAAATCTTGAAAACAAAAAAATCTGGAAGGGAACATACACACTGTCGCGTACAAAATCGAAAGATACCTACATGCTGCATCTCGTTCCGGATCAGGGAACGGCATCGTACTATGGCGTGTACGGGACACGCGAGTATGAAGATGGTACCGGGCACATGTCGGTCATACTGACCACAAAAGACAAAATTTTGTCATTCCTTGCAGAATAAGGCAAAGACAGCAATTCCGGCTGTTCCTTTTACTGTCTGCGGAACTGTGAGGGTGTCATGCCGGTAAGTTTTTTAAACATCACGATAAAATGGCTGGAATCCGTGTAACCGACATCGTGTGCGATCTCCTGAATTTTGCGGTCACGGCGCATAAGCAGCAGTTCTTTTGCCTTGGTGATCCGGTAACTGGTCAGATATTCATAGACCGAGCACCCAAGATAGCGCACAAACAGGCGAGACAAATACTGGGGGGATACATAGACGTTGCAGCAGAGCTGTTCGGCGGTCAGATCCTCCATGTAGTGTGTTTCCATCAGCTGAAGCACGGGCTGGACGTATTTTTCCCACGCAGGATCGCTGGTGTTGGCGTGGAAAAATCTATTGGAAAACTGCAGCAGCAGTGCATAACAGTCACAGGAGAGCTGGCGGAGATTGTTCGGTTCGGTTTCAAAATGTGTCACAGCTTTATCAATCTGATCTCTGATTTCCAGTGCCGTTTCTTTTTCGGTGAAGAGGATGCGCTCGTTGCCAAATATTTGTGAAAGCTGCGCTTCTAATGTACCTCCGAAGGTGGCAAAACAGGTCATCCAGACCCCCTGATCCGCAGTCCGGTAAGCATGTGGGACATGCGGTGTGATCAGAATTCCGTGGCCTTCAGGAAGGAGTAGTTCGTTTCCATCAATGGTTAAGATCCCGCAGCCCTGTTCGGTCTGCAGATAATGGTACTTTGGATAGCCCTGCGGGCGGTGGAGGGATTCCTGCATCCAGTGGTTTCCGACCGAATCAAACTGGAACGGTTCCCGGTTTAAGGTATTGCTGAAATAGATAGGCATGGTTTTCCCCTTTTTAACGATAGTGCATCAGGCAATTGTCTGATATTTTTATTGGTATCATAGCATAAAACAATACAAAAGAAAATAGTTTCAAAATGTTATAAATACTGGTTTATCCTGTTATACAATTTTTTGCTGTGATGATATATGATTGAGAAAAATAAGGATGGGACAAAAAAGTTATAAGATATTCAGAATCTTTTATTTTGTCCGTTCATTTTACAGACTGTGCAAGTATGAAAAAACAGGAGGAAAACTATGAGCACGCATTTTAAGAGAATCCTCTACGGAGGAGATTACAACCCGAATCAGTGGACGAAGGATATCTGGCAGGAAGATATGCGCATTTTTAAGGATGCACACATCAATACCGCGACAATCAATGTATTTTCATGGGCAAAGATCCAGCCATCGGAGCATGAATATAATTTTGATGAGCTTGACGAGATCGTGGATATGCTTTCGAAAGAAAATTACGATATCGTATTTGCCACTTCCACGGCAGCCCTTCCGGGATGGATGGTGCGTAAATATCCGGAAGTGATGTTTACTGATTATGAAGGAAGACAGCACAAATTTGGCGGCCGTCACAATGCCTGCCCGAATTCTTTTGTGTTTAAACATTATGCGCGTGAACTGGCATATAAACTGGCAGAGCGCTATGCAGACAATCCACATGTGACCTGCTGGCATGTCAGCAACGAATATGGAAACGAGTGTTTTTGTGAGAACTGTCAGAAGGCATTCCGTGTGTGGCTGAAAGATAAGTATAAGACAATTGATGCATTAAACAGGGCCTGGAATATGGAATTCTGGGGACATACCGTTTACGACTGGGATGATGTGGTACCGCCAAATGCGTTAAGTGACGGAATTGGAAGTGAAAAGACTGCTTTTGCAGGTATTTCCATTGATTATCGCAGATTTTATTCGGACAGCCAGTTAGCATGCTTCAAGATGGAGCGCGACGCGATCCGGAGTGTCAAGCCGGATGCATTTGTTACCACAAACCTGATGGGAACATTCAAGGGGCTTGATTATTTCAAGTGGGCAAAAGAGATGGATGTTGTATCCTGGGATAATTATCCTTCCTATGATACGCCGTGGAGCAGCATTGCCATGACACACGATCTGATGCGCGGTTTAAAAGATGAGCCGTTTATGCTGATGGAGCAGACGCCAAGCCAGCAGAACTGGCAGAAATACAATTCCCTGAAACGTCCGGGGCAGATGCGGGCACAAAGTTATCAGACACTGGCACATGGGGCAGACACGATCCAGTTTTTCCAGCTTCGCAGAAGTGTGGGCGGATGTGAGAAATTCCATGGCGCTGTGATTGCACATGCAGGAAGTGAAAATACCCGTGTTTTCCGTGAGGTGGCTCAGCTTGGCGCGGAGCTGGAAAGCTTTGGAGACCGTACTTTGGGATCACGCAATGAAGCGGAAGTCGGACTGATTTTCGACTGGGATAATTACTGGGCACTGGAGTACACCAGCGGTCCGTCCGAGGATTTAAAATATGTGGATCAGATTCATCAGTACTATCAGTATTTTTACAAAAAGAATATTGGTGTGGATATGATTCCTGTGGATGCGGATTTTTCAAAATACAAGATTGTTGTGGCACCGGTGCTTTATATGGTAAAGGATGGCATGAAAGAAGCACTGGAGAATTTTGTGAAAAATGGAGGGATTCTGATTACTACGTTTATGAGCGGAATTGTCGGACAGTCGGATAATGTATATCTGGGCGGTTATCCGGGACCGCTCCGCGAGATGGCGGGGGTATGGGTTGAGGAGATTGATGCCCTTGCACCGGAACAGAAAAATAAGGCAAAGTTTGCAGACGGCAGTACAGCAGCATGTGGTCTTCTGTGTGATCTGATGCATTTAGAGGGTGCGAAAGCACTTGCCTCTTATGAGGAAGATTTCTATGCGGGAATGCCGGCAGCATCGAAGAATACATACGGAAAAGGTACCACATATTATATTGCAACCCAGTTTGAGGAAGAAGGGCTTGCAAAGATTTTGGATCAGGCAGTCCAGGAGGCCGGAGTTTCATCCGTTATCCCAGAAGAAACCGGACTTGAAGTTGTCACACGCGTCAGTGATACCACGCGATTCTATTTTGTCATGAACTTTACGGATGAGGAGCAGATTCTGCCGGAGAGTCTGACCGGAAAGAAAGACATGATCAGCCAAAAGATGACAGAACACGGAATGAAATTGAAAAAATGGGATGTCCTTTTACTGGAAGAACATCTGTAAACAAAAGACAGCGCCGGAATCCGAGAAAGTGGATCCGGCGCTGAAGTTTATGTTGAACATATCGCTCGCGCGCGAAAGTGTGCGACAAGCGCACACTTTATTTTTTGTGATACGTGGATAAATACATTTTTTCAGGAACGGGCATAGGAAGTGCCCAGAGACAGAATCTGAAGGCGTTTCCTGAAATCTTCGGCATTTTCAAAATGTCCCTGTAAGATGTCTTCTTTTTTCACAATGATGTCCTGTACCGTTTTATCCGTCAGGTGGAAAAAGTTATCAGAAAAAATAACATCTGCATCGTCAAAATCCAAAGCGACAAACGGAGCAAAGCAGTCACTGGAAATGTGCAGGATAAAAGCATCATTCGTTTCTTCTGCTTCCGTGGATATAACCGGGTTTTTAAGATTTAAATATTTATACGGCACAAGTGTTTCCACATCCTTTAACACTTTTTGATCTTTTGTATGTATCACTGCTTCCAAAAATACATCGTCTTTTTGATCTTCCCAGGAACAGATATCGACAACTGCTGTTTCGATAGCGGAAAAGGCCGGGGAGTTCCCTTTGGTTTCGTATGTTTCCAGCACATTCCCTGACAGGTCACGAATGGACAGGGTGAGAGAATACTCTGTGGTTTCGAAGGATTCGTTGGAAAAATATACGTGGCACCTGTGATCTTCCAGCGTCATACTGACCGCGTGTGGGGCATAAAATTTCTGAGCCATGTAATGCAGGGCTTTCCATCTGCCAAAATAATCAATGCTGGACCAGGAAGGTGCCGGCCAGTCATCGTTGATCTGCCAGTAGAGGGTTCCCATACAGCGGCCGCGGTTTCGGCGCCAGTGGTCCACACCGTATTTGATGGCCATACCCTGTAATACCTGACTAGCATACAGGAGATGTGTCAGATCTTTTGGATAGCGCAGATTTTCGGACAGATAGTAGAGCATCTTACCGTTTGCTGCATCATTTTTCTGATGGCTTTCCATGACACGGGAGAAAATATTGCGGTCATCTTCCAAAGTAAAACTGTTGACGGTCTTTGCACATGGGAAAGACTGAAAACCGAATTCGGAGCAGAAACGGAAAAAATATTTGCGGTAGTCGGTAAATGGTTTCTGTCCATGCCAGACATCCCAGTAGTGGGTATCTCCGCGGTTTGCATCATCCGGATTGTCAAAACAGCCGCCGGATGACGGGGAAGAATGCCAGTAAAAGGTTTCACCGTCTGCCTCCTGTACGGCTTTCGGGAGGACTTCTTCAAACAATCTGATATAATCGGCACGAAGATAAGGAGTTTCTTTCTGGAAATCGCCCCAGTGATCCCAGGCAGATTCAATTTCGTTGTTGCCGCACCATAAACCAAGGCTGGCGTGGTGGCGCAGACGGCGCACATTATCATAGGTCTCCTGCCTGCAGTTTTCGGCAAACGCGTCCGTTACATCGTAGACATTGCAGGCATACATCAGATCCTGCCATACGATCAGCCCTTTTTCATCACAGAGATCATAAAAAGCATCGGAAGGATAGTAACCGCCACCCCATACACGGACGCAGTTAAAGTGTGCCCTGCGGCAGCTTTCCAGAATATAATCCAGCTTCTTTTCGGTAATTCTTGTGTACAGACAGTCATCCGGAATATAGTTTCCCCCGCGGGTAAAAATTTTGACACCATTGACACAGAAGGCGAATTCATTTCCCCATTCGTCTTTTTCCTGGCTGATCGTTAATGTGCGCAGACCGATCCGTCTGGTGATAGATTCCAGGCTTGTTCCGTCCTCATCCAGTAAAGTGGTCCTGACGATATAAAGAGGCTGATCGCCATAGTCATTCGGCCACCAGAGTTTTGGATTTTCGATCACAAAATCCACCGCTGCCACACCGTCTGCATTTGTTTTACACAGTTTCGTCTGCAGCGGTTTGTCTGCACCGTCTTCTGAGAGTTCCACGCAAAGTTTTTGTCCCGGAACGGATTCGGAAAGTGTTATGGATGTCTGGACGGAAACGTTTTTGGCATGCTGCTGATGGATGCGGATGTCTTCGATTCTGGCATGGGAATATCCCTGCAAATAAATGTCCCGGAAAATTCCGGCATCGATGGTCTGTGGACCCCAGTCCCAGCCAAACATGGAGTGTGCTTTGCGCAAAAGCTGGTTTCCTTTCATGGAGCCGCACGGAATATAATTGATTTTTTTATGGGCTTCATAAGGATAATCTTCGATAAAACGCAGCACAGAACGAAAAACAATCTGAATTTCGTTTTTTCCGGGGTGCAGAAGTTTTTTTGCCTGGAATTTCCAGGTACGGTGCATGTTATCTGTTTTTGCAAGGAATGTGCCGTTGATGCTGATTTCCGCAAGTGTGTCAAGTCCTTCACACACCAGAACAATATGTTGTTGGGCTAAGAGTTCTTCATCGACATCAAACGTCCGGGTGAAAACATAATCCTTCCAGAACAATGCGCGTGTAGCATCCTCATTGGTACGGTAAAATGGATCTTTTATTTTTCCGGCGGCAAGAAGCCCGGAAAGTACAGTGCCGGGAATCTGCATATCTACAGATTCTAAAGAACGGTGTCCGGCAGAAAGCTGCCAGGTTCCGTTTAAAGTACAGGTTTGCATGTTATATCTCCCCTCTTGGTAATCTTTTCATTATTTTCTTGATTTTATCACAGAACAGTTCATACAACATCTATCTATCTTGCAAATTGTTATGCATTCTTTTGATTTTGCAAAATCCTTAAAGTTTTCTTAACCAGGCATGAACAGTTGAAGGGACAGTGGAAATTTTATTCGGGATTGTGTATACTGAAATTATCCTGACAATTGCAGATTTTCAGAAAAGAGGGAAATACTATGAAGAAAAGATTATACAAGAGCAGTACAGATAAAAGTTTGTGGAGTATGTGGCGGAATCGCAAACTATTTTGACGTAGATCCGACCGTGATTCGTCTGATCTGGGTGATCTTTACACTTGCGGGCGGCAGTGGACTGATTGCATACATCATTGCGGCCATTATCATGCCGGATGAAATGTAACATAAAATGATAGAAAGCCGAAAGGAGAATTAATAAATATATGTGGGCTTACGAAAGTGTTTTTTATCAGATTTATCCATTAGGATTTTGTGGGGCACCATTTGAAAATGACGGTGTGCTGGAACATAGAATTGAAAAAGTAAATGACTGGATTCCTCATATTAAAAAATTAGGGGCCGATGCCATTTATTTTTCTCCGGTATTTGAGTCGGACACACATGGATACAATACCAGGGATTATACAAAGATTGATACCCGCCTGGGTACAAATGAGGATTTCGCAAATGTATGCAACAATCTGCACAAAGAAGGAATCCGCGTGGTACTTGACGGTGTATTCAACCATGTGGGAAGAGGGTTCTGGGCATTTGAGGATGTCTTGAAAAACCGGGAGCAGTCCCCTTATGTGAACTGGTTCGGACGCATTGCCTTTGACGGAAATTCCAACTACAATGACGGCTTATGGTATGAGGGCTGGGAAGGAAACTATGATCTGGTCAAACTGAACCTGCGCAATGAAGAGGTGATCCAGCATATCTTTTCTGCCATCAAAGGATGGGTAGACGAATTTGATATTGACGGACTGCGGCTGGACGTGGCATATTGTCTGGATCATGATTTTGTGCGCAGACTGCGCAGTTTCTGTAATGAATTAAAACCGGACTTTTTCCTTGTCGGAGAGACACTGCATGGGGATTATAACCAGTTGATGAACGATGAAATGCTGCATTCTGTGACGAACTATGAGTGTTACAAGGGATTGTATTCCAGCTTTAACAGCATGAATATGTTTGAGATCAATCATTCCCTGCTTCGTCAGTTCGGACCGGAAAACTGGACGTTATATAAGGGAAAACACCTGTTGTCTTTCGTGGATAATCATGATGTGACCCGTGTGGCCTCCATTCTGACCAATAAAAATCATCTGCCGCTGATTTACGCGCTTGCTTTTGGGATGCCGGGAATCCCATGCGTATATTACGGAAGTGAGTGGGGCGCAGAAGGACGCAAAGAAGATGGAGATCCGGCACTTCGTCCATCGTTTGAAAAACCGGAGTGGAATGATCTGACAGAGTGGATTTCCAAACTGGCAGAGGCAAAGAAACAGTCCAAAGCACTGCAGTATGGAAACTTTATATCTAAAGTTCTGACCAATGGACAGTGCGTGTTTGAAAGAGAATGGGAAGGGGAACGCGTCTACGTTGCGATCAATGCGGCAGACAGTTCGTTTTATGCAGGATTTGATGCCGGAGCAGCGGAAGCCACCGACCTGATCACCGGAGAAAAAATTGCATTGAATGGTGGATTTGAGATTCCGGGATATCGTGCGTTTTTCCTGCGGGTGTAATGTAGCGGATTTTGAATTAAAGAAGCTGGTAAAGCCATTGCAGGACTGGTTTGATGGGCATGCCCGCGTACTCCCCTGGAGAGATGATCCGAAGGCATATAAAGTATGGATTTCTGAGATCATGTTACAGCAGACAAGGGTAGAAGCCGTTAAACCTTACTTTGCACGGTTTATGGAGGCGCTTCCCGATGTGGAGGCGCTTGCCGCGTGTCCGGAGGATCGTTATCTGAAACTGTGGGAAGGACTTGGTTACTACAACCGTGTCCGGAATCTGCATGCCGCAGCGGAACAGATTATGGAGCAGTATGGCGGGACAATTCCGGATACGGTGGAAGAACTGCTTCGCCTGAAAGGCATCGGAAGCTATACGGCAGGAGCGATCGCTTCGATTGCCTATAACCGGCCGGTTCCGGCGGTGGACGGGAATGTGCTGCGGGTGATTTCCCGTGTGTGCGCAGATGATTCGGATATCATGAAGCAGTCGGTCCGCAGTGCGATGGAGCGCAGCCTGCAGGCGATGATGGAAACGGAAGTAACGAATGGCCTGATTCCGCGTAAATTTAACCAGGCACTGATGGAGTTAGGCGCAATGGTGTGTGTGCCGAATGGGGCACCGCATTGTCTGGAATGTCCATGGTATGGATTCTGTGAGGCACGTCTGCAGGATAAAATTGACACAATTCCGGTGAAAACCAGGGCAAAAGCGCGCAGAATCGAGGAGCGCACGGTGTTTGTCATCCGGGACGGAGAACATGTGGCATTGCGCAAGCGGCCGGCGAAGGGGCTTTTAGCAGGCCTGTATGAACTTTTAAATGTTTCGGGTATCTTAGAGCAGCAGGAGGCTTTGGAATATGTGAAAGACCAGGGGTTTTCACCGATACGGATACAGGCACTTGCACCGGCCAGACACATTTTTTCCCATGTGGAGTGGCATATGCATGCCTATGTGGTTCTCGTAGAAGAAACTACGGCACCAAAAGAAAATATTTTATTTACTGAGGCACAGAAAGCAGTGGAAAACTATGCAGTTCCCAGTGCTTTTTCCGCGTATTGGAATGCCATTAAGATGGAAATCAAAGAGTAAGCAAAAGAGCTGTCCGGACAGGACAGCTCTTTTTATGTGTTATGAGAAAAAATTAATCTCTAAAAAAGGGAGGACCTCGCGCCTTGCGGTGCGAGGATTATGAAAAAGAAAAAGTTTATTTCTTAGGTATGACTAAAGTATAGTTTGCAATTATGACGCCGGTGTGTGGAGTTTATGAGAGATTTGTAAATAAATTATGAACAAAAATAACAATGGAAAAAGATTAAGCAAATGTTAAGATAATATCTCTCGACTGTTTATAAATTCTCATTTATAATAGGTCTATCAATTATTTTTTCAGCAGGTTTGTACGAAGGGAAAACATATGAAATTATTAACATTTACAATACCGTGTTACAATTCACAGGATTATATGCGTCACTGCATTGAATCGATTCTTCCGGGAGGGGAAGATGTGGAGATTCTGATTGTGGATGACGGATCAAAGGATGATACCGCTGCGATTGCAGATGAATATGCCGAAAAATATCCAACGATTGTAAAAGCAATTCATCAGGAGAACGGGGGACATGGAGAAGCTGTGAATGCGGGAATCCGCAATGCAACCGGTTTATATTTTAAGGTAGTGGACAGTGATGACTGGGTAGACTGGAACGCTTATCAGGCGATTCTTGCAAAGCTTAGGGAGATTGCAGGGGGAAGTGTGGCACTTGATATGCTTCTGGCAAATTATGTATATGAGAAGGAAGGGGCAAAACACAAGCGGGTCATGCGTCAGACCGGTTTTCCGAAAGATCAGATCTTTACCTGGAGTGATGTGCGGCATTTTTATAAAGGACATTACATACTGATGCATTCCGTGATCTACCGTACAAAACTTCTCCGGGAATGTGGACTTGAACTGCCGAAACATACTTTTTATGTGGATAACATTTATGTATATAAGCCATTGCCGCATGTGCGGACGATGTATTATATGGATGTGGATTTTTACCGTTATTTTATCGGAAGAGAGGATCAGTCCGTCAATGAGAAGGTGATGATCAGCCGGATTGACCAGCAGATCCGTGTGAATAAGATCATGATTGACGATGTGGATCTGAATAAAGTGTCCAATTATAAATGCCGGCATTATATGATAAACTATCTGGAAATTATCACGGTTGTCACGACGGTTATGCTGCTGCGTTCCGGCACAGAAGAAAACCTTGAGAAAAAGCGTGAATTGTGGCGGTATATCAAAAACAAGGATATCGGGCTGTTTCACCGCTTGCGCAACGGCATTATGGGACAGACCATGAATCTGCCGGGAAGAAGCGGAAGAAAAATTTCAGTTGCGGCATACCGTCTGTCGCAAAAAGTGGTTGGATTTAATTAAAAAGGTTCACTGTCTTGTCACCTGTAAAGATATGTGCTATACTGCATGTCAAACACTATTGAAATATTCATACAGAAGGTGGCAAAAATGAAAACAGATATTCTGATCGTGGGAAGCGGATGTTCCGGTTTATACTGTGCATTAAATCTTCCGCGGGAGAAACAGATTACAATTATTACAAAGTCAGATGTTAAGAGCAGTGATTCTTATCTTGCACAGGGAGGAATCTGTATGCTTAAGGATGACAGTGATTATGACAGTTATTTTGAGGATACGATGAAAGCGGGACATTATGAAAATGACCGGGAATCCGTATCGATTATGATCCGTTCGTCACAGGATGTGATTCATGACCTGATCGGATTTGGCGTGGATTTTGCCCGTGACGAGAATGGCAATCTTGCATTTACCAGAGAGGGAGCACATTCGGACAAGCGTATCCTTTTTCATGAGGATATTACAGGAGAAGAAATTACAAGCAAGCTGCTTGCTGCTGCCCGCAAGTGTCCGAATATTACCATATTGGAAAATACCAGGATGGTAGATATTGTGACGAAGGATAACTGCTGTTACGGAACCGTAATCCGCAGGGAGGACGGTACAATTGAAACGGTGGAAGCGGAGCATACCGTCTGGGCATGTGGAGGAATCGGAGGATTATATCGTCATTCGACCAATTTCCGTCATCTGACCGGAGATGCCCTTGCACTTTCCATCAAACATGGAATCCGTTTGAAAGATGTGAATTATGTACAGATTCATCCGACCACATTCTATTCGCCGGACGAAGAGGAACGCAGTTTTCTGATTTCGGAATCTGTCCGCGGAGAAGGGGCAAAGCTTTATGACAAGAATATGAAACGGTTTGTCAATGAGCTGCTGCCGCGTGATCTGCTGGCAGAAGAAATTTATAAGCAGATGGCAAAAGATGGAACAGATCATGTATGGGAAGATCTGCGTACTATTCCAAGAGAAGAATTGATGGAACATTTCCCGAATATTGTGGAACATTGCCGTGAAATGGGGTATGATGTAACCAAAGAATGCATTCCTGTGGTACCGGCACAGCATTATTTCATGGGTGGGGTATGGGTAGATCACGAAAGCCATACGTCCATGGAACGTCTGTATGCTGTGGGAGAGACGGCATGTAACGGAGTACACGGAAAAAACCGTCTGGCAAGTAATTCTCTGCTGGAAAGCCTTGTATTTGCAAAACGGGCGGCAAAGCAGATGAGTGGGCAGAAGGAAACGATTTCCACAGCACCGGAACTGTTTGCGGCAATTGACCGGAGTATCTATGCGGATGCCGCAGCACTGTCGAGCCAGTATCATGAATATGTACGGGAAGCGATTATCGCGGCAGATGCAAAGATGCAGCAGGTACAGGATGCAAGGACAAAAGCAACGGTTGCATTTCGCAAGCAGTGTGCACAGGTCGGATAAAATAAAATAAGAAAATCAGGAGAGAGAGATGTACGATCAGGTAACTTTAAAATTAAATGTAGATCCATGGATTCTCAGTGCTTTAAAAGAAGATATCACAAGTGAGGATGTCTCCACAAACAGTGTCATGCCTCATCCACAGGCAGGAGAAGTGGATCTTATCTGCAAAGAAGATGGCATTATATGCGGGCTACAGGTATTCGAGAGAGTGTTTACACTTCTCGATGAAAAGACAACAGTTGAATTTTTGGTGCAGGATGGAGCAGAAGTTCATAAGGGACAGCTTATGGCAAAAGTGCATGGCGATATCCGGACCCTTTTATGCGGAGAGCGTACCGCACTGAATTATCTGCAGCGTATGAGCGGAATTGCAACCTACACACATTCCGTGGCAGAATTATTAAAAGGAACCGGAATCAAACTTCTGGATACCAGAAAGACAACACCAAACAATCGTATTTTTGAAAAATATGCAGTAAGAATCGGTGGTGGAAATAACCACAGATATAATCTTTCCGACGGGGTATTGCTGAAAGATAATCATATAGGAGCTGCAGGCGGAGTAAAAGAAGCGATTGCTGCTGCAAAGGAGTATGCACCGTTTGTCCGTAAGATTGAGGTAGAAGTAGAAAATCTGGATATGGTAAAGGAAGCTGTGGAGGCAGGTGCGGATATTATCATGCTGGATAATATGGACACCGATGCGCTGAAAGAAGCCATCGCCTATATTGACGGACGGGCAGAGATTGAAGTTTCCGGAAATGTGACAAAAGAAAATATTGCAAGACTGACCGGGCTTGGCGTAGATTATGTTTCCAGCGGAGCACTGACACATTCGGCTCCGATTCTGGATATTTCTTTGAAAAATCTGCATCCGGTAGAAAATTAAAGAAGGTGGGATTCCAGAAATGAGCGGGGAAGAAAGGCGTGGAAAAATTATACAGGCACTAAAAAACAGTGACAAAGCAGTTTCTGCCACGACACTGGCAAAAGAATTTGACGTGAGCAGACAGGTCATTGTGCAGGATGTTGCACTTCTTCGGGCAAATGGAAAAAATATATTTTCGACCAACCGGGGGTATCTGATACAGGAAGATGAGGAGACAACCCGTGTATTTAAGGTACAGCATGAAGATGATGAGGTTGAAAAAGAGCTGACAACGATTGTGGATCTCGGAGGAACCGTTGAGGATGTATTTGTATATCATAAGGTATACGGAGTGCTTCGGGCAGAGATGAATATCAAATCCCGTATGGATATCCGCAATTATATGGAGGAGATCCGTTCCGGGAAATCCAGTCTGCTGAAAAATGTTACTTCCGGATATCATTATCATACGGTCCGGGCGGAACGCGTGGAAATTCTGGATATGATTCAGGAGGAATTGCAGAAGAAGGGGCTCCTTGCAAAACTACAGGACTATGAACCTGTTGATTTTTGGGGACAGAATAATTATAATGAGTAAATGACTACTATTGTGATTATTGATAAGAAGTCAGGGAAAGAATAAAAAGGAGAAGGATGGAATGAGCGACGAGTTTACAACAAACGAAAACGGTTCAAAAACACCGGAGGAAACAAACTTTCAGGATTATACGGCACCGGAAAATGAGATCGTACAGAATGAAACATCACAGATGACGCAGGAACAGCCGGAGACTTCTTATGGAGCAACATCGGCAGAGGAAAATCCGCAGCCGGACAATACGGCATATGCGTATGGACAGACTGCGTACCAGCAGGCATATCAGAGTGAACAGTCACAGCCGAATGCATATCAGCAGGCATATTACGGACAGACACAGGCAAAGGGAACAGGAACCGGATTTGGAATTGCCTCACTGGTTCTTGGAATTTTATCTGTTTTTACATTTGCATGCTGCATCAATTATATTCTGGCAGTGCTTGCGATTATTTTCGGTATTGTGCAGATGGTAAAGAACGAGAAAAAGGGGCTGGCGATTGGTGGAATTATTACAGCAGTGATTTCGATTGTTCTTGGGATTGCCGTTTCGCTTTATGCTGTAAATATTGCGGAAAAAATGCAGGATCCGGACAGTCCGTTTTATCAGTATTTTGAAGAGTATGAGCAGAAACTGGAAGAAGGAAAGAGTTCTTTCTAGCCGGGAGTTATAAAAAGGAGAACCTGTTTTACAGGTTCTCCTTTATTCGTATATCGATGTCTGTGTAGTGGAATTCTTCGCAGGAGATGCCCTCAATCAGATAACGGGAGAGTAATTCTACCGGAAGGTATCCCTGCTTGTATGGCTGCTGGCAGATGGTAGCAGTGATAATGCCATCATCGAGCAGTTTTTTTGTGGAAGGAACACAGTCGTAAGTAAAGATACGCATGGCATCGATCCGGCCGCTTTCGACTGCGGCACGGCATCCGCCTGCTACACCGCCGGCTGCAAAATACAGCACATTGATTTCGGGGTGTGAAGCCAGCATTTCTTTGACTTTTTCATAACTTTCATTATCATCATCATGATTTTCTATTGTTTCCACGATATGAATGCGTTCGCCCTTTTCGGAAAGCGTTGAAGTGAAACCCTCGATACGATCGGAGTGACAGAGTACATGTGACGAACCGGTTACAATACCAATATGAATTTCCCCGAATGTCATCAGAGAAACCAGTCCGGCAGCAGTCTGTCCGGACAGGCGGTAATTACTTCCGACATATGCGATCCTGCGGGACAGAATATCGGTGTTTACGGTAATGACCGGAATGTTCATTTCTGTGAGGCGGTCGATTTCCGCGGCAATATATAAAGAATTGAATGGTGCGATAACTAATCCGTTGACGCCTTCCGCAAGCAGTGCTTCCATGGTATTAAACTGTTCGGTCTCATCAAATGGAACCTGACGGATAAGAACGGTGAAATTATAGGCAGATAATTCTTTTGCTTTGGCATTTACGCCTTCAAGGACTTCACTGAAAAAAGGATTGGAATCGGGAAATAAAATAACACCGATTTTCAGATTCTTTTTCTGTGCAGCAAGCATCAGTCCTGCTTTGTTGGGTTTATAGTTTAATTTTTCTGCAATTTCACGTACACGGGCTGCAGTATTGGCATTGACGGAGCCGCGGTTGTTCAGTACACGGTCAACCGTACCGCGTGAAACACCCTGCCAGTTCAGCAATCTGTTTTATAGTGGCCATGTCGTTCCCCCTTGTTGAATTTTCCTGAATAACTCTTAACAAGGGTAGCATTGATAAGGTAAAATGTCAATTGAAATACAGAAAATGTGTGCGTGCACGACAAGAGCGGGGAAAGTTACTGTACGCTTTCCACAAAATAATCGCAACCGGTTTGGAAGAAATCACGAAAAAGAGAAAAAATTTCGGAAAACAGTTGAAAATATCAGCGCATCGTTGTAGGATATGAGTAGAAACGTGCACGAGCACAAAATTAACATTTCAGAATTGAGGGTTATCATGAATTACATAGGAATTGATCTGGGAACTTCTGCTGTTAAACTTCTTTTGATGGAGGGCAGTGGAAAAATTTTAAAGATCGTCAGTCGTGAATATCCAATCTGTTTTCCAAAACCGGGATGGTCGGAGCAGAATCCGTATGACTGGTTTACACAGTCAATGGATGGACTGAAGGAATTGCTGGATGGTACAGACAGGAGTCTGGTAGCCGGCATCAGCTTTGGCGGACAGATGCATGGACTTGTAGCACTGGACGATAAGGATGAAGTGATTCGTCCGGCAATTCTCTGGAACGACGGAAGGACGACAAAAGAGTGCGATTATTTAAATCAGGTAATTGGGAAGGAACGTCTTTCTGCATACACAGCCAATATTTCCTTTACCGGATTTACTGCGCCGAAAGTACTCTGGATGAAAAACAATGAACCGGAGAATTTTGCAAAGATTCATAAAATTATGCTGCCAAAGGATTATCTGGCATTTCGCCTGAGCGGCAATTACAGTACGGATGTATCGGATGCGTCCGGAACACTGTTCTTTGATGTAAAGAATCGCTGCTGGTCAGAAGAAATGTGTGAGATCTGCAGTATTAAAACAAGCTGGCTTCCAAAAGTATACGAAAGTTATGAGGAAGTTGGAACGCTGCTTCCGGAACTGGCGAAGGAACTCGGCGTATCGGATCAGGTAAAAATTGTAGCCGGAGCCGGAGACAATGCGGCAGCAGCTGTGGGAACCGGAACCGTTGGAGATGGTGCATGTAACATTTCTTTGGGAACGAGCGGAACCGTATTTATTTCTTCCGATAAATTCGGAGTGGACGAAAATAATGCACTGCATTCGTTCGACCATGCGGATGGAAGTTATCATCTGATGGGCTGCATGCTTTCCGCAGCATCCTGTAATAAATGGTGGATGGATGATATTATCGGCACAAAGGATTATGGCGCAGAACAGGAAAATATTACGAAGCTTGGAGAAAACCATGTATTTTTCCTTCCATATCTGATGGGGGAGCGGTCTCCGCACAATGATCCGAATGCAAGAGGTACTTTTATCGGTCTGACCATGGATACTACCAGAGCAGATATGACACAGGCGGTACTCGAAGGTGTGGCATTTGCCTTAAGAGATTCTTTTGAGGTGGCACGTTCACTCGGCATTCATATTGCCCGTACCCGTATTTGCGGTGGAGGAGCAAAGAGTCCGCTGTGGAAAAAGATTGTGGCAAATGTGCTCAATATTCCGGTAGATATTCCGGAAAATGAACAGGGACCGTCAATGGGTGGCGCAATGCTTGCAGCAGTAGCCTGTGGAGAATACCCGACCGTCCGCGATGCAGCAGAGGCAATTGTAAAACTGACCGATACGGTAGAACCGGAACCGGAGCTTGCAGCAAAATATGAAGAGCGTTATCAGAAGTTCCGTAAGATTTATCCGGCATGCAGGGATCTGTTTTTGGAACTTGCAAAATAAAATCGTATCATCGTATCTAACAAAAAATTAAAATGATTACATACAACAAGGAGGCAAAATCATGATTAATATTCCAGAAGTAAAAGTAGGTATCGTTGCAGTCAGCCGTGACTGTTTCCCGGAGTCTCTTTCCGTAAACCGCAGAAAGGCGCTGATCAAAGCATATACAGACAAGTATGATGCAAAGGATATTTATGAGTGTCCGGTCTGCATCGTAGAGAGTGAAATTCATATGGAGCAGGCGCTGGCAGATATTAAAGCAGCAGGATGCAATGCGCTGTGTGTATACCTTGGAAACTTCGGACCGGAAATTTCCGAGACCATGCTTGCAAAATATTTTGATGGACCAAAGATGTTTGTTGCTGCAGCAGAAGAGTCCCAGAACAATCTGGTTCAGGGACGTGGAGATGCATACTGCGGTATGTTAAATGCAAGTTACAACTTAAAACTTCGCAATGTCGGTGCTTACATTCCGGAATATCCGGTTGGAGATGCAGAGGATTGCGCAGATATGATTCACGACTTTTTACCGATTGCAAGAGCAGTAGAAGGACTTGCAAACTTAAAAATCATTTCCTTTGGACCAAGACCAACGAATTTCCTTGCATGCAATGCTCCAATCCAGCAGCTTTATAATCTGGGCGTGGAAATTGAGGAAAATTCAGAACTGGATCTGTTTGAGGCATTCAACAACCACGCAGGAGATCAGCGTATTCCGGAGGTTGTTGCAGATATGAAAGCAGAACTCGGTGAGGGAAACAAAAAGCCGGAGATTTTAGAGAAACTTGCACAGTATGAACTGACACTGCTTGACTGGATTGAGGCGCACAAAGGTTCCCGCAAATATGTTGCAATTGCAGGAAAATGCTGGCCGGCATTCCAGACACAGTTTGGATTTGTTCCGTGCTATGTCAACAGTCGTCTGACCGGAAGAGGCATTCCGGTATCCTGCGAGGTAGATATTTATGGCGCACTGAGTGAGTTTATCGGCACCTGCGTGAGCGAGGATGCTGTCACACTGCTTGACATCAATAACTCCGTTCCGAAGGATATGTACAAAGAGTCGATCGAGGGCAAGTTTGACTATACACATAAAGATACGTTTATGGGATTCCATTGTGGCAATACCTGTTCAAAGAAGCTGGCATCCTGTGAGATGAAAAACCAGATGATCATGGCAAGAAGCCTTCCTGTCGAAGTAACAAACGGTACCCTTGAGGGAGATATTGCACCGGGCGATATCACATTCTACCGCCTGCAGTCCACTTCCGACAATAAGCTGCGCGCGTATGTGGCACAGGGAGAAGTCCTTCCGGTTGCAACCCGTTCGTTCGGAAGCATTGGCGTATTTGCCATTCATGAGATGGGACGTTTCTACCGTCACGTTCTGATCGAGAAGAATTATCCGCATCACGGAGCGGTTGCATTCGGACATTACGGAAAGGCTCTGTTTGAGGTATTTAAGTATATTGGGGTTCCGATGGAGGACATCAATTACAACCAGCCGGCATCTCTGCCTTATCCGACGGAGAATCCGTTCGCATAAAGAAAAATAATATGGGAATAAGCACCAGCTTGGGCCTGTAGATGTCTGCAGGTTAAGCTGGTGCTTTTTAAATGGGAGTTTCATCCCAAAGATACCAAGTGAAACAGGAAAACTAAAATCATTTGGCAGGTAATTCATCCGGCAGCAATATAGAAAATGACAACAGTTCAACTGTGACACCGGCTCCGGTGAATGGGGCGGACGGATACAGTGTTTACACATCCGTATGCAACGGCAAAAATAATTTTAAGAAACAGAAGGAGACGGTAAACGGTACAAAGTAAAATTTCGGATTTTCAAAAAAAAGAAAAAGTATGGTATTATAAAACTGGCATCACGGATGCCGGTTCTATAATAAAAATCTGAGGTGATTGTACAATGAAACAGGAAAATTATATACGTGGCATGATAATGATCATTTTGTCGGCATTCTTTTTTGCGTGTATGAATGTGAGTGTGCGGCTGGCGGGAGATCTGCCGTCCGTACAGAAAAGTTTTTTTCGGAATCTGGTAGCTACATTTTTTGCGGCAATTATTTTTATCAAAAATCATACAGCACCTAAGGTGGAAAAAACACAGTGGGGTTCACTGTTTTTACGCTGTGCATTTGGGACACTTGGAATTCTTTGTAATTTCTACGCGATTGATCACCTGCTGGTGGCAGATGCTTCTATTTTAAATAAATTATCTCCCTTTTTTGCAATTATTTTTTCCTTCCTGTTATTAAAAGAAAAGATAAAACCAGCTCAGGTAATGTGCGTTATACTGGCATTTGTCGGCTGTTTGTTTGTGGTAAAACCGGGGTTTGAAAATGCACATCTGATCCCTGCGCTTATTGGCGTATGCGGAGGACTGGGTGCAGGAATCGCATATACAATGGTGCGGAAGATGGGTACACACGGAGTAAAGGGACCGGTCATTGTGTTTTATTTTTCCTGCTTTTCCTGTATTATCGTGATACCGTGGATCGTATTTCATTATCAGCCGATGTCACTGCGGCAGTTGTTGACGCTGCTTCTTGCGGGACTGTTTGCAGCGGGAGGACAGTTTACGATCACCGCAGCATATACCTATGCACCCGCCGGAAAAATTTCTATTTTTGATTATTCACAGATTATTTTTGCAACATTACTTGGATTTCTTTTATTTGCGGAGATTCCGGATCGATACAGTCTGATAGGATATGGATTGATCATTCTGGCTTCACTGGGAAATTTCCTGTATAACTGGAAACACAAAGATTAAAGGAGTATTTATATGCCGATTATTTCATTCCGGTGTCATACAACCATACATCTGGCACCATTGGTAAATCAGGAAACGATTCATCAGGATATGGATAGGGGACAGCAGCTTATGTCAAGGATCAATCAGGGAATCCTTAGGGAGATAAAGCCAAAAAACCCACTGGTTGAATGGTATTACTGGAAGGACAAACACACAGTTTCGGATGTCACAGAGCATAGTTTGTTTAAGATGGCGCAGGGGATGCTGTCCCCCGTGGAAAATGATAATTACCGGTTGGAAGAGATTGAAGAATTAAATAATGCATGGGCCGTTTATGATAAAAAACTGAACACATTTTTTGCGTTTGACCCGGCAATTACGACATTGCAAAAAGATGAGAAGCGAAACCGTGTGCTGGTAGTCTGTGAAGACAAGGAACGTGGGCTGATTGATGTCATTGAAGCGGGAGCCCTGCTGCTTGAGTGTCTGCGTGCATTTACAGGGATAGAAGAACTTTGCTTTCTTCCGCTCAACCCGGACTACTATATATGGACAGGAACGGTGACTGGGATTGACGGATTGAAGATGCGCAGTAATGGATATGCCGGTACCTGGCTGCTTCTGCAAAGTGAAAGCCAGGTGAAGAAATTGCGGATGCTTGCAACAATTTACAGTATGGATTATCCGAATCTGGTAGATTCGGATGAACTGGCACGCAGACTGGCAAAGGAGGAAGCCGCAGGGCAGTGCATCCGAAGCAGGCATGGGATCGTGCTGTTTACGGAAGAGGGACTTGTGTATATGGATGGAACAAATCCGGACAATGACTGGGAACTGAAGTATCCGATTTATGAGAATGACTGTTATTATGAGATGCTGAGATTTGCTTACCGGAAACAGGTATCCGGGGAACTGGAAAATTACTGTGCATGGAAAGCCTGGCTGAACAAGGATTTTACTTGACATCTGAAAGAATCATTACTATACTTAAAACCAAAGGTGAAAAACGAAGACGAAGACAGTAACTGTGATAGGAAAGTCAAAGAGAGTTGGAACAGGTGAGAGCCAATACGAGTAATATGACAGTGAAAATCACTTCCGAGTTGCGGATCGAAATCCCAGGAGAGTAGAGTTCGACGTATTTCCAGCGTTATGGGAACGAAGTATGCAAATCCTTTTTGAATAAGGGATTTAAGTACATGGTAATCAGGTGGTATAACGTGACCCCGCGTCCTAATTACTGGACGTGGGGATTTTTTATTTCAGAATCATAAATGCAGGAGGAAAATATGTACAACAAAGTAGATACCAATATGAACTTTGTCGATCGCGAAAAAGAAACGGAAAAATTCTGGCGCGAAAATGATATCTTCAAAAAATCCATGGAGAACCGTAAGGAAGGCGAGACTTACACATTTTATGACGGACCGCCTACGGCAAACGGAAAACCACATATCGGACATGTAGAGACACGTACCATCAAGGATATGATTCCAAGATTCCAGACCATGAAAGGAAAGTACGTTCCACGGAAAGCCGGATGGGATACCCACGGTCTTCCGGTAGAAATCGAAGTGGAGAAACTTCTTGGACTGGATGGAAAGGATCAGATCGAAGCATATGGTCTTGAGCCATTCATCAAAAAGTGTAAAGAATCCGTCTGGAAATACAAGGGTATGTGGGAAGATTTCTCAAACACAGTAGGTTTCTGGGCTGATATGGACAATCCATACGTCACATATGACGACAATTTCATTGAGTCAGAGTGGTGGGCTCTCAAGGAAATCTGGAACAAGGGACTTCTTTACAAGGGATTCAAGATCGTGCCTTACTGTCCTCGGTGTGGGACTCCGCTTTCTGCACAGGAAGTTGCACAGGGATATAAATTAGTAAAAGAAAAATCTGCAGTTGTCCGTTTTAAGGTTGCCGGAGAGGATGCGTATTTTCTGGCATGGACCACAACTCCGTGGACACTGCCAAGTAACGTGGCACTCTGTGTAAACCCGAATGATACTTATATTAAGGTAAAAGCTGTGGACGGCTACACATATTATCTGGCAGAGGCACTGGCAGACAAGGTACTTTCTCCACTGTTATCCAAAGAGGACAAAGAGGCAGGAAAGAAAGCTTACGAAGTGCTGGAAACCTGCAAGGGAAAGGATCTTGAGTACAAAGAATATGAGCCGCTTTATGCCTGTGCAAAGGAACTGGCAGATAAGCAGGGAAAGAAAGGATTCTTTGTCACCTGTGATACTTATGTCACCATGTCCGATGGTACCGGAATCGTTCATATCGCACCGGCATTTGGTGAGGATGATGCCAATGTCGGAAGAAACTATGACCTTCCGTTCGTACAGTTTGTAAACGGAAAAGGAGAGCTGACCGAGGAGACACCGTTTGCCGGTATGTGGGTAAAAGATGCCGATCCGGAAGTATTAAAGGATTTGAGTGCAAGAAAGCAGCTTTTTGATGCACCGAAGTTTGAACATGAGTATCCACACTGCTGGAGATGTGACAAGCCTCTGATCTACTATGCAAGAGAGTCCTGGTACATCAAGGAGACCGCGGTAAAGGATGATCTGATCCGAAATAATAATACGGTCAACTGGATTCCGGAATCTATCGGTTCCGGCCGTTTCGGAAACTGGCTGGAGAACATTCAGGACTGGGCAATTTCCCGTAACCGTTACTGGGGTACCCCACTTAATATCTGGGAGTGCGCGTGCGGACACAGGGAGTGCATCGGAAGCCGTGCCGAACTGGCAGAAAAGGCTGGTGATCCAAAGGCGGCAGAGGTAGAACTTCACAGACCATACATTGACGCCGTTACGATCAAGTGTCCGGAGTGTGGTAAGGATATGCATCGTGTACCGGAAGTATTAGACTGCTGGTTTGATTCCGGAGCGATGCCGTTTGCACAGCATCATTATCCATTTGAAAACAAAGAAGTGTTTGATCAGCAGTTCCCTGCAAAGTTTATCTCCGAGGCTGTGGATCAGACCAGAGGATGGTTCCATTCCCTGATGGCAGAGTCTACACTGCTTTTCAACAAAGCACCATATGAGAATGTTATCGTACTTGGACATGTACAGGATGAGAATGGACAGAAGATGTCCAAGTCCAAGGGAAATGCGGTGGATCCGTTTGATGCACTGCAGACATACGGTGCTGATGCCATCCGCTGGTATTTCTATACGGCATCTGCACCATGGATTCCAAAGAGATTCTCCGGTAAGCTTGTGCTCGAAGGTCAGCGTAAATTTATGGGAACGCTCTGGAACACCTATGCGTTCTTCGTGCTTTACGCAAATATTGATAAATTTGATGCCACAAAATACAAACTGGAATATGATAAATTATCGGTTATGGATAGATGGCTTCTTTCCAAGCTTAATTCTGCAGTAGCCGGTGTGGATGACTGTCTGTCCAATTATAAGATTCCGGAAGCAGCAAAATATCTTCAGGAATTTGTGGATGATATGAGTAACTGGTATGTCCGTCGTTCCCGTGAGCGTTTCTGGGCAAAGGGTATGGAACAGGATAAAATCAATGCCTATATGACATTGTATACAGCACTCGTTACCATCAGCAAGGCAGCAGCACCGATGATTCCGTTTATGACAGAGGATATTTACCGTAATCTGGTATGTTCCATTGATCCGTCTGCACCGGAAAGTATTCACCTGTGTGACTTCCCGACGGTGGATGAGAAGATGATCGACAAGGATCTGGAAACTGCAATGGATGAGGTATTAAAGATCGTTGTTATGGGACGTGCGTGCCGGAACAGTGCCAATATCAAAAACCGTCAGCCGATTGGTCAGATGTATGTCAAGGCACCGGAAGCACTGGGTGATTTTTATAAGGATATCATTGCGGATGAGCTGAATGTGAAGAATGTGACGTTTACGGATGATGTTTCTTCTTATACCGATTATCAGTTTAAACCACAGCTTCGTACCGTGGGTCCGAAATATGGAAAATATTTAAAACAGATTCAGTCTGTCCTGTCAGAACTTGACGGAAATGCTGCAATGAAAGAATTAAAAGAGAACGGATGTCTGAAACTTGACAGTGTAAGTTCTGAGGTTGTATTATTGGAAGAGGATCTGCTGATTACCATGACACAGGCAGAAGGCTTTGTGACCGAGGGGGACAACAATGTGACAGTTGTTATGGATACAAGACTGACTCCGGAACTGATTGAAGAAGGTTTTGTGCGTGAGCTGATCAGTAAGATTCAGACGATGCGTAAAGAAGCAGGTTTTGAAGTTATGGATCATATTGCTGTTTCTTATACAGCAGATGAGAAGGTAACTGGTATTTTCAATAAATATGGAGAAAAGATCCAGACAGAAGTACTTGCAAATGCTATCACTGCAGGCACACTTGCCGGATATCAGAAAGAATGGAGCATTAACGGTGAGAAGGTTACGCTGGCAGTGGAAAAACAATAGTGTCACGCAAACCAGGCACAGAGGAGGACTTTTGATGCGAGACAAAGTGTTTAGTAAAAAGGAGTTTATTGCTTCCGTGACAGAAAATGTCAAGACGATGTATCGTAAGACATTGAAAGAAGCGACACAGCAGGAGATTTATCAGGCTGTTTCACTGGCTGTCAAGGATGTTGTCATGGATGAATGGATGGCAACACAGCAGGTCATTGAAAAAGATGACCCTAAGATATTGTATTATATGTCCATGGAGTTTCTGATGGGCAGGGCACTGGGAAATAATCTGATTAATCTGGGGGCTTATGGGGAAGTAAAAGAAGCACTTGAAGAGATTGGACTGGATTTGAGTGTCATTGAAGACCAGGAGCCGGATCCGGCTCTTGGAAATGGCGGACTTGGCCGGCTGGCAGCATGTTTTATGGATTCTCTTGCTACTCTGGGCTATGCCGCATATGGATGTGGAATCCGTTACCGCTACGGTATGTTCAAGCAGCAGATTATTGATGGATTTCAGGTCGAAGTACCGGATAACTGGCTGAAGGATGGATATCCGTTTGAACTTCGCAGACCGGAATACTGCTACGAGATCAAGTTTGGTGGTCATGTGGAAGAAACCGCAGGGGAGGACGGAAATCTGCACTTTGAGCAGGTAGGGTATCAGTCTGTTCTTGCAATTCCTTATGATATGCCGATCGTTGGCTACGGCAACCATGTGGTAGATTCCCTGATGATCTGGGATGCACAGCCGAAGGAAGAGTTTTCACTGGATTCCTTTGACCGTGGAGATTACGATCAGGCAGTGGAGCAGGAAAATCTTGCCCGCAACCTGGTAGAGGTGCTGTATCCGAACGACAATCACGTAAAAGGAAAGGAACTGCGCTTAAAACAGCAGTATTTCTTTGTTTCCGCAAGTATCCAGCGTGCGCTGGAGCGTTTTAAGAAACATCACAATGATCTGCATGATCTGCCAAAGAAGGTAACGTTCCAGATGAATGATACCCATCCGACGGTTGCTGTTGCAGAACTGATGCGAATTCTTCTGGATGAGGAAGGCATGTCATGGGATGAGGCATGGGAGATCACAACACACTGTGTAGCTTATACCAACCATACCATCATGGCAGAGGCACTTGAAAAGTGGCCGATTGACATCTTCCAGAGACTGCTTCCGCGTGTATATCAGATCGTGGATGAGATCAACCGCCGTTTTGTAGAAGAGATCCGTGCAAAATATCCGGATAATGAGGAGAAGGTGCGCAAGATGGCAATCCTCTACGACGGACAGGTGAAGATGGCAAATCTGGCTATTGTTGCCGGTTATTCTGTCAACGGTGTGGCAAGACTGCATACAGAGATTCTTGAGAAGCAGGAACTTCGTGATTTCTATGAACTGTTTCCGGAGAAATTTAACAATAAAACCAACGGTATCACACAGAGACGTTTCCTTGCACATGGAAATCCATTGCTTGCAGACTGGGTAACAAAGCATGTCGGAAAAGACTGGATCACAAGTCTTGCGAAGGTCGAGGATCTGACAAAATATGCAACCGATCCGAAAGCACAGCAGGAATTTCTGGAGATCAAAAAGCAGAATAAGATCCGTCTGGTAAAATATATCAAGGAGCACAATGGTATCGAAGTCGATCCGGATTCTATCTTTGATGTACAGGTTAAGAGACTGCATGAGTATAAGAGACAGCTTATGAATATCCTGCATGTGATGTATCTGTACAACCAGATCAAGGAAAATCCGGGCATGGATTTCTATCCGAGAACTTTTATCTTCGGAGCAAAGGCTGCAGCCGGATATCGTACGGCAAAGAAGACCATCAAGCTGATTAACACTGTTGCGGATGTAATCAATAATGATCCATCCATCAACGGAAAGATCAAGGTTGTGTTCATTGAGGACTACCGTGTATCCATTGCAGAGTGGATTTTTGCGGCAGCAGATGTCAGCGAACAGATTTCCACAGCAAGTAAAGAGGCATCCGGAACCGGAAACATGAAGTTTATGTTAAATGGTGCGATTACACTTGGAACCATGGACGGAGCGAATGTTGAGATGTACGAGGAAGTCGGTGCAGACAATATCTTTATCTTTGGTATGAGCGCAGATGAGGTTATCGCACATGAGCAGCATCATGATTACAACCCATATGATATCTACAACAACGATGAGGATATCAGGAAAGTTGTCAACCAGCTGGTAGACGGAACATACTCCCACAATGACCGTGAACTGTTCCGTGAACTGTACAACTCACTGTTAAACCCACAGCAGGGACAGGTGGCAGACCGCTACTTTATCCTTGCAGATTTCCGTGCATATGCAAATGCACAGAAGAAGATCGGTGCTTATTACACCAACAAGAGCGCGTGGGCAAAGTCTGCAATTTTAAATATTGCGCACAGTGGTAAATTCTCTTCTGACAGAACTATTCAGGAATATGTGGATGATATCTGGAAACTTGATAAGATTGAAGTGAATACGGAAGGCTGCTAATCGCTTGGATGGCAGTGGCAGAAAAGGCGGGAAACCCGATGGGGATCCCGCCTTTTTAGTCTGCGAATCTTCCATATGGAAGATAGATATACAATAGGAAAATAGAACTAAAAACAGATAGCGAATGATAAATATCCGCTATCTGTCTTCTTTCAGGAAAGAAATGTATGCAGTTCCTTCAGACGTGCATTAAAATCAGAAATCCCCAGATCATACAATTCCTGTTCCAACTTTTCATCGCGTGCGTAAGTACTCATTTTTAACTCTTTCGAAGGCGCAAAGACGAGGGCTTCCCCGGCGGTTTCGTGTTTTTTAACATCGGCAATATTCTGGCGGTACATCAGATGCCGGTTGTCGAGGGCTTTTATGGTCTGTGGATATTTGCGCAGGGCATGCCGGTAAATGTGCCGGAAGCCTTCCGGCTGCTTTACAAAACTGCGGGGTTTGCTTAAGATTACAACCACACGGTCACATCCCTTGGCAAACGCGCGCTCGATCGGAACGGAATCCGATAATCCACCATCAAAATACGTCTCATTATGGAAAGAAATCGGACGGCACATTACCGGCAGGGCACAGCTTGCCATGATGGCACGGTAGTCATCCTGTTTCATATCATCTTTGGTAAAATACACCGGTTTTCCGGTTGCAGCATCGGTTGCAACAAGCTCGAACTCGGCCGGATTTTCCACGATGGCAGGATAATCGATCGGGTCGGCTCCGTCAGAATTGGTCAATGTCTGATAAATATATTGAAGACCGAAAAACTGTCCGGTGCGCAGCAGATTTTTGACACCCATATAACCGGGCTCATGCAGATGGTCTACGTAAAATCGAAGGTTTCGTCCGCGCTGTCCGGCAAGATAGCTTGCCACATTTGCAGATCCGGCCGATACGCCGATGCAGTAATCGAATGTAATGTGTTCATCTAAAAAGCGGTCAAGAATGCCTGCGCTGTAGGCGCATTTCATGCCGCCGCCTTCTACTACAAGTCCTGTCTTCATGTCTGGGATACTCCTTTTGCCTGAAATTAGCATTATTGTAGCACTTTTTTTCTTTTTGTCAAATTTTTAACAATATGTGTTTGTTTTTCTGCAACCGTTTCAGTGGTGCCGGGACATTTGAAAAAAGTGATTGGCTGACAATTCCTTAGAATGGGACAGTCCGGAAGGCAGAGATATTGGATTTTTTGATATGAGATATGATTTGACGAATGGGGAGATTGAGGAAGGTATGGGATAATATTTAAAAATAATAATATCCTTTCGTGAAGAAAGTTTCATAAAAGCTAAGAAAGTTTTCAATAAAGTTGTGGAATTTGTTTCTCATGGAAGTTCATCTCCTTTCTGTTTACGCTGTCATTATAAAACACGAAAGGGGATATTACTTGCCAAAATAAAAAAATAACTGGACAAAAATTGCAAAAAGCAGAGATACCGCTTCTCTACTTTTTGCATTTTTCTTATATGTTTTTACGATATTCAGAAGGTGACAGTCCTTTTGCCTTTTGAAAAATGCGGCTGAAATACAGTGGATTATCATATCCGACAATTTGTGCGATCTCATTGATATTGTATTGTGTGTTTTGAAGCAGTGCTTCGGCATTATATATTCTTTTTTGCAAAATGAATTGCTTTGGCGTGATTCCGGCATATAATCTGAAATTACGGATAAACCAACTGGCACTGACATGATTTTGTTCGGCATAGTCATCAATGCTGATTGGTTCATTGTAATGCTCACTGAAATAAGAAATTGCTTTGTCTATTTCCTCAGCAGCATGGGAGTTCACTGTGTTGACAGAAAATTTAAAGTGGCGCTGTAGTTTTATAAAAATTTGTCTTAAATACATTTCAAGCATTTCAGGATAGCTATCCTGACACATTTGTAATTCTTTTATCATGGCACGGAAAAGATACTGATATTCCGAACCGGAACCACAGTGGAACACCCTTTTATCATTTGTCAATCCATAGGAACGGAGCAGATTGGTGACATTGTTTCCTGTAAAATGAACCCAGTAAACTTCCACCTGGTCTTTGGCATAGTATTCATATTTCTGGGGTTCTCTTGGGCGGTATAAAACCATATGACCAGCATGAACAATCGTTTCTTCCTCATCGTTGTCAAAATGAAAATGAGCTTTCCCAGCAGCAATAAAGATCAACTGAAAATCAACTCTGCCACGTGGTCTCCAGGTGGGAAGTTTAGGGTGCGTATATAACTTGTAAGTCCCACACATGGTTACGACAAGTGGCTTGGATTTATCTTTTCTGTCAATTGTTGAGTTATTCAGATATGCATTATTGGTATACATTTGAGACCCCCATATGATAATTGAAAAATGTTCATGAAATAATAATCTGAAATACATAAATTTTTGTTTGGCTCATGATGCAATTTTATCATTTTATGCATGTCTTGTCCATTTGGATTTTAAACGTTTGAAATAATGGTATTTTTTGTATAAATTAACGTTCTGGAAAATGAAAGTCAATAAAAGTACATGTCAAAAATAACAAAAGAAAGGAATAAAGAAAATGGTTTTTGTTAATTATACTGTTTTGTGCATGTTTTGTGTAATTTATGATATGGTTTTTTGACATCAGTTTTTATATACTATCTATAACAAAGTTGTGGGAACAAAAATAAGGATCATCGAAAGGAGCAGTTTCACATGGAAGAAAAGAAATACCTGAAATGGTATAACAAGGTGGGGTATGGAACCGGAGATCTGGCAGGAAATGTCGTGTATGCATTTCTTTCCTCATTTGTAATGTTGTATCTGACAAATACGGTAGGGTTAAATCCGGGAGTTGTCGGAACATTGATCATGGTATCAAAATTATTCGACGGTGTCAGTGATATGTTTTTTGGTACATTGATTGACAAAACAAAGAGCAGACTTGGAAAAGCAAGACCGTGGATGCTTTATGCATATATTGGCTGTGCAGTAACGCTTGTGGCGAACTTTGCAATACCGGAAAGTCTTGGAAAAACAGCACAGTATGCATGGTTTTTTATTGCATATACTTTGCTGAATGCAGTATTTTTTACTGCAAACAATATTGCCTATGCATCACTGGTTACGTTTTGTACAAAAAATAGCAAAGAACGGGTAGAAATGGGATCGTTCCGTTTTATTTTTTGCGTTTTTAACAAGTCTGATCATTCAATCTATCACCGTTCAGTTTGTAAGAATGGCAGGCGGTGGAGCTGCCGCATGGAGAACCGTAGCAATCATATACGCAGTAATCGGACTGATTGTAAACACAATTTCCGTATTCTCAATCAAAGAACTTCCGGAGGAAGAATTAAAGGCAGGCAGAGAACAGACAGAAGAAAAATATGGTTTGATTGAAGCTGCAAAACTTTTATTTTCCAATAAATATTATCTTATGATTTGTGTTACTTATATTTGTCAGCAGATCTATTCTGCTATGTTAAATATGGGTATTTACTATATGATTTATGTTTTGAAAAATGAAGATTTATATTCGGTCTTTTCCTGGGCAATTAATATCCCTGTCATCATTGCAATGTGTATTACACCTATGCTTGTGGAAAAGATGAAGGGATTATATCGAATGAATCTTGCAGGATACATTCTTGGAACAGCCGCCGTGTCGGCGTTATTTTTGCAGGCTATATGGGAAGTGTTCCGCTGATGCTTGCTTTTACCGCAATCGCAGCACTTGGAATGGCACCATGGCAGGGAGATATGGGAGCTGTTGTGGCAAGCTGTTCAGAATACACATACCTGACAAAACATAAACACATTGATGGAACCATGTATTCCTGTACATCCTTTGGAACCAAAATCGGGGGTGGAATCGGAGTTGCCCTCTGCGGATGGCTGCTTGATGCAAGCGGATTTGTCAAGGAAGCGGCCGTGCAGCCTGCATCCTGCATGAATATGCTTCACATTATGTATTTATGGATTCCAATGATCCTGTCATTGGTCATTACATTTATTATGTCAGAAATGAATGTGGAAGCAGCGAACCGGCGACTTAGAGAACAGATGGAGGAGTGTTGACGTGGAATATAGTGGAATGAAAGAAATTGTATGGGGTGTATGGAAAGAGAGGGAAAATATGAACGCTGATATGAAATGGCTGGACAATCCGGAAGTGTTTAAGGTAAATCAATTGGAAGCACATAGTGATCATTGTTATTATCTGGATTATTCAGACATGAAAAAAGAAAAAAATCCATTATTACAGTCATTAAATGGTCAATGGGAGTTTGCTTACAGCAAAAATGTGATGGAAAGACCTGTTGATTTTTATAAGGAAACATTTGATGCATCAGGATTTGATAAAATTATGGTTCCAGGACATATCGAACTGGCTGGATATGATAAAATCCGTTACATCAACACGATGTATCCGTGGGAAGGAAAAGAGTACCACAGAGGAGCCTATAGCATGGAGGCAACCGGAGCAGAAGAAGGAATGTTTTCAGAGGCACAGTACAATCCGGTAGGCTCTTATATCAAATACTTTGATTTGGACAGGAGTATGTGTGGAAAAAGAATCCATATCTGCTTCGAAGGTGTAGAAGAAGCTATGTATCTGTGGCTGAATGCCAGTTTATAGGGTATGCCGAAGACAGCTTTACACCTTCTGAGTTTGATCTGACACCATATATTAAGGAAAAAGGAAATGTACTGGCAGTGCAGGTACATAAGATGAGCACAGCGGCATTTTTGGAGGATCAGGACTTTTTCAGATTTTTTGGAATTTTCAGAAATGTTACGTTGAAGGCATTACCGGAGGTTCCTCTGGAGGATGTATGGTTTAAACCTGTGTTAAATCAGGATAATGTAAGCGGAAGGGTATCGACTAGCATGAAGGTATCTGCACCTGACAGTCAGCATGTAACTGCATGCTTTATTTTAAAAGACAGGGAAGAAAATGTATTAGTAGAGAAATCCATACAGTTAACGAAAGAAAAGCCATATGGAAGGCACGATTTGTGTTGATTTGGAAAATGTCAAACTGTGGGATAATCATAATCCATATTTATATCATGCTTATGTTGAGCTTAAAGCAGAGGATGGTTCTCTGGCAGAGGTAATTCCTTATGATATCGGTTTCAGAAGAATAGAGATTATAGATAAAGTAATTTATCTGAATGGAAAACGACTTGTTATCACAGGAGTAAACCGTCATGAGTGGAATGCAAAAACAGGAAGATGCATTGGTGTGGAAGATATGAAAGCAGACATATCCTGTATGCTCAGGAACAATATTAATTCTGTTCGTACCTGCCACTATCCTGACCAGATACCATGGTACTATATGTGCGACAATGCAGGTATTTATGTGATGGCAGAAACAAATCTGGAAAGCCATGGTTCATTCCAGAAGCTGGGGGCAATCGAGCCATCGTGTAATGTACCGGGGTCTTTTCCACAGTGGAGAGATGCTGTGCTTGATCGTGCAAAAAACAATTTTGAAACTTTTAAAAATCATACGTCCATCCTTTTCTGGTCATTAGGAAATGAATCCTATGCAGGAGATGACATTGAGGCAATGAATGTTTATTTTGCGGAAAAGCAGGATGGAAGACTGGTTCATTATGAAAGTTCTTATTATAATAGGGCATATGAGGATACTATTTCTGATTTAGAGACAAGAATGTATGCAAAACCGGAGGATGTAGAGGAATACCTGATTAATAGTCCGAAGAAACCATATATTTTATGTGAATTTATGCATGATATGGGAAATTCCATGGGAGGACTTGGTTCTTATATGAAGCTGATTGACAAATATGATAGGTATCAGGGCGGATTTATATGGGACTTTATTGATCAGGCAATTATGGTAAAAGATCCGGTGACAGGAAAAGATGTTTTACGCTATGGAGGGGATTTTGATGATAAACCGGCAGACTATGAATTTTCAGCAAATGGAATCGTATTTGCTGACAGGAAAGAGAAACCGGCAATGCAGGAAGTGAGGTATTACTATGGCTTATACAGATAAATTAAGAGTGGTCTATGGTGACTATACACTTGGTGTACATGGGGAGAAATTTGATTATATTTTTTCTTATGCACAGGGTGGACTGGAATCTATCGTTAAAAATGGATATGAGTGGCTGTACCGTTGTCCAAAACCTACTTTCTGGAGAGCATTGACAGATAATGACAGGGGAAGCAGGTTTCACATTAAAAGCGGAAGCTGGCTTTCCGCAGATATGTTCATTGACTGTAAGGGAATAAAGGTCATCATGGATGGCAAGGAGCAGACCCCATATGCCCCTGATAATAATAGCTATGGTGGTGATGTTTATGCGGATGAAATTGTCGTAACATACACATACGAGACCATAACCACTCCGGAGACAACGGTTCTTGTAAGCTATACCGTTGATGTATCTGGAAAGATTCGCGTGGATGTACATTATCATGGGGTACAGGGACTTCCAGAATTACCTGTATTTGGAGAGATTTATTATGCCGACACTGGCAGACAAATATTTATATAAGGGACTCTCCGGGGAAACATATCCTGACAGAAAAGCGGGGGCAAAAGAAGGAATCTATGAGATTGAAGACCTGAGTCTTACACAATATCTCGTTCCGCAGGAATGTGGTATGAGAATGGATACAGAGTGGCTTGAGATTACAAGACATACGGCTCTTGATAACAGCAGGACAGACAGTTCATCACAGATACTGCGCATTGAAAAGAATGGCGAAAAATTTGCATTTTCCTGTCTGCCTTATACAGCATCTGAGATTGAAAATGCCCTTCACCACGAAGAACTACCACCGGCAAGAAGAACCGTTTTATGTGTATATGGTGCAGTAAGAGGTGTTGGAGGCATCGACAGCTGGGGAACTGATGTGGAAGAGGAATATCGTATCAGTGCAGAAGATAATATAGATTATTCATTTACCATATGCTGATTGTGGTTGGAGAAACGGGAGTATAAATAAAAGGAGTTGCTTGTAAGTGCTATTGGTATATGAAAACAGAAATACAGGAGTATCCGCGGAGTGGAAGAAGCCAGTACATGTGCCGCCGCATCTACATGAGGCAATAGAAGTAGTGTATGTAACGGATGGAGAAATAGAACTTGGAGTGGGACAGGAATTGTTCCATATGGATGAAGGGATTTTGCAGTTGTGTTTCCAAATGTAATACATCATTATCAGGTGTTTGGGGAAAAAGAAAACAAGGTAATATTCCTGTACCTTGAACCAACACTGTTTCCTTCCTATTACAGGGAATTGCAGATATACAGCCCGAAGAATCCGGTTGTAAAAAAAGAGCAGGTGCATCCGGATGTGGTAAATGCCATAAAATATCTGACCGGAATAACAGAGGGGGATCCCCGGATGATACAGGCATATGCACAGATGATCCTTGCACATGTTTTCACAACAATGCCAATGATGGATAAAAGTGCGGTAGGGAGTGGTGACCTGATTTATAATGCGGTAGAATACGTGGCCAAAAATTTTAGGGAAAACATCAGCCTTGAAAAAATGGCATATGAATTGTGTGTAAGTAAATATGTGTTGTCAAGAATGTTTGCAAAAACCTTTCACTGTAATTTTAGTAAATATGTGAATGGAGTCCGGTTAAATTATGCAGTTGCGGCACTGGAAAACACAATGGATTCCATTACAAATATATGTCTTGATTGTGGATTTGAAAGTCAAAGAACTTTTAACCGCGTGTTTAAGGAAAAATATAAAATCACACCTAGAGAATATCGAAAAAGGATAATTATGTAAAGCGATGTAGAAAAAGTTGTGGTGTTTCCTGAGAAAGAGAAAACTTGTCATAACAGCCGAAAATAGATATAATAGTTACACATGTGGGATACCACAATGAACGAAAAAGGCGAGGAAACAATCATGGCATTTGTACATCTGCATACACATACGGAATATTCATTACTCGATGGTTCCAACAAAATAAAAGAATATGTAAGCCGTGTGAAAGAACTGGGGATGAACAGTGCCGCGATCACTGACCATGGCAATATGTATGGTGTGGTGGAATTTTACAAGACGGCAAAGGCAGCAGATATTAATCCGGTGATTGGCTGTGAGATCTATGTGGCGCCGAATTCCCGGTTTGACCGCGAGACCAGCCATGGCGAGGACCGGTATTACCATCTGATCCTGCTTGCGGAAAACAATACCGGTTATGCGAACCTTATGAAGATCGTCTCCATCGGGTTTACGGAAGGGTATTATTACCGGCCGCGTGTGGATTTTGAGACGCTGCAGAAATACCATGAGGGACTGATCTGCCTGTCGGCGTGTCTGGCGGGAGAAGTGCCGCGCTATATTGTGCGTGGATTTTATGAAGAGGCAAAAGGCATTGCAAAAAAATACCAGGACTGTTTTGGAAAAGACAACTATTTCCTGGAATTACAGGATCATGGCATCCCGGATCAGAAGACGGTCAACCAGGGGCTTCTTCGGATCAGTCAGGAACTGGACATTCCCCTTGTCTGCACGAACGATATCCACTATACCTATGAAACGGATGTGGAGGCACACGATGTCCTTCTCTGTATCCAGACCGGTAAAAAGATTACGGATGAAGACCGTATGCGTTACGAGGGCGGACAGTTTTTCGTAAAAAGCGAGGAGCAGATGCGGAGTCTGTTTCCGTATGCAAAAGAAGCCGCAGACAACACGCAGAAAATCGCAGACCGCTGCCATGTCACACTCGAATTTGGCAATTACCAGATTCCAAAATATGCACCGCCGGAAGGCTATGACAGCGCATGGGCATTTCTGGATGCGCTGTGTGAGAAGGGATTTAAGGAAAAATATACGGACAATCCGGCGTACGATGAGACGCAGTGTGCAAAGATCCATGACGATATGGAATACGAGCTTGGCATTATCCAGAAGATGGGATTTGTCGAGTATATCTTAATTGTGTGGGATTACATCAACTGGGCGAAAACACATGACTGCTGGGTCGGACCGGGGCGTGGTTCCGGCGCGGGCAGCCGCGTGTGCTATTGTACCGGCATCACAAACATTGATCCGGTCAAATATAACCTCCTTTTTGAGCGTTTTTTAAATCCGGAGCGTGTGTCCATGCCGGATATTGATGTGGATTTTGAGTATGCGGAGCGTTCCCGCGTGATCGAGTACGTCACAGAAAAATATGGAAAGGATTCTGTGACACAGATTACGACCTTTGGTACGATGGCAGCCCGCGGTGTCATCAAGGCAGTTGGAAAAGCACTCGATTTTCCGTATGCGGAGATGGACCGTGTGGCAAAAATGGTGCCGATGGAACTGAACATTACGATTGACCGTGCCCTGCAGGTCAACCCGGAATTCCGCAGCCTCTATGATGGGGATGCACGTATGCACGAACTGATTGACATGGCAAAGCGTCTCGAAGGGCTGCCGAACCACACATCCGTACATGCGGCAGGGGTTGTGATCTATCCGGGAGAGGCGAGCAATTATGTGCCGCTGGGGCGTGCCAGTGACGGAACACCGACGGCAGAGTACAATATGGTACAGCTTGAGGAACTTGGTCTTTTAAAGATGGATTTCTTAGGACTCCGCACGCTTACCGTATTAAAAGATGCCGTCAAAAATGTAAAGGCATCCCAAGGCATCGACATTGACATCGATCATATCGATTTGAATGATAAAAAGGTGCTTGATTTTATCGGAACCGGGCGCACCGAGGGTGTGTTCCAGCTGGAATCTGCGGGCATGCAGAACTTCATGAAAGAGTTAAAACCACAGAATTTCGAGGATATCGTTGCCGGAATTTCCCTGTACCGTCCGGGACCTATGGATTTTATTCCAAACTACATCAGGGGAAAGAATAATGCAGACACCGTTACTTACGTGACGCCGGAATTGCAGCCGATCCTTGAGCCAACGTATGGATGTATCGTTTATCAGGAGCAGGTGATGCAGATCGTACAGCAGCTTGCGGGGTATACGATGGGACAGGCGGACAACATCCGCCGCGCCATGAGCAAAAAAAAGCAGTATGTCATCGATGCGGAGCGGCAGAGTTTCGTCTACGGAGATTCAGAGCGCGGCATCAGGGGCTGCGTGGCAAACGGCATTGATGAGAAAGCGGCAAACAGTATTTACGATTCCATGGTGGATTTTGCAAAGTATGCGTTTAACAAATCCCATGCGGCAGCCTATGCGGTCATCAGTGTGCAGACCGCGTGGCTGAAGTTTTACTATCCGGTGGAATTTATGGCAGCACTTATGACGTCCGTGATTGACAATTCGGCAAAAGCCGCGGAGTATCTGCTGCATTGTAAGGAACTCGGTATTTCCGTGCTCCCGCCGGATATCAATGTGGGACAGGGAGAATTCACGGCAGAGGGAAATGCCGTGCGCTATGGTCTGTATGCCATTAAATCCCTGGGACGTCCGGTGATTGACAGCATCATCGGGGAACGCAAAAAAGGTGGTTCATACCGCACCCTGCAGGATTTCATTGAACGTACGGTGCAGCGGGACATCAACAAACGTGCGATCGAGAATCTGATCAAGGCAGGTGCCTGTGACGGGCTTGACGGTAACCGGCATCAGATGTCCATTGTCTATACGTCCATGGTAGATGATGTCGTGCGACGGAAAAAGACCGGGCTGGAAGGACAGATGAGCCTGTTTGATTTTGTCGGGGAGGAAGATAAAAAGGACTACGAAGTCCATTATCCGAATGTGGAGGAGTTCCCGAAGGAAGTGCTGCTGGGCTTTGAAAAAGAAGTACTTGGGATTTATTTAAGCGGACATCCACTGGAAGATTATCTTGGCAAAATGAAGAAAAATGTCACAGCAAATGCAGCGGATTTTGTCAGGGAAGAGGAAAGCGGCGCGATTCGTGTGACAGATAATATGCATGTGGTTGTGGGTGGCATGATTGCAGCAAAAACAGTTAAATATACAAGGAATAATCAGGCAATGGCATTTCTGACAGTGGAGGATCTGACCGGTTCTGTGGAAATTATTGTATTCCCAAAAGATTATGAGAGATACAACCGCTTTTTGAATGATGAGGAGAAGATTTTCGTAGTCGGACACGCAACGGTGGAGGAGGAACAGGACGGAAAAGTGATCTGCGAGCGGATCGTTCCGTTTGACGATACCAGAAAGGAACTCTGGCTGCAGTTTCCGACAAAGAGTGATTTTTCGGAGAAAGAACAGCAGGTGTATGATATTCTCCGGGATTCGGACGGAAATGATGAAGTGGTAATTTATATATCGGATGTCAAAGCATTTAAAAGATTGCCAAGAAACCGTGCGGTTGGTACAAATTCTGTGCTCTTGGCACGTTTGACGGAATTTCTGGGCGAAAAAAATGTAAAAGTTGTGGAAAAAGGCATTGAAAATCGCGCGTAATAAGTATAGAATAAAACAGATTAAAGAATTTCATTTTAATTTTAATAAATGGAGGATTTCACAATGGCGAAAGAGATTAACACAATTGGTGTACTGACCAGTGGAGGAGATGCCCCGGGAATGAACGCTGCAATCCGTGCAGTTGTCCGTCAGGCTATATCTAAAGGAAAGAAAGTGAAAGGAATCAAGCGTGGATACGCTGGATTATTAAACGAAGAAATTATTGACATGAACGGACAGAGCGTTTCAGATACAATCTCTCGTGGTGGTACTATTTTACAGACTGCCCGTTGTATGGAGTTTACCACACCGGAAGGACAGCAGAAAGGTGCGGAGATCTGTAAGAAACATGGAATTGATGCAATTGTAGTTATCGGTGGAGATGGTTCTTTCAAGGGTGCACAGAAGCTTGCTGCACTGGGAATCAATACCATTGGTCTTCCGGGAACCATTGATCTGGATATTGCATGTACTGATTATACCATTGGTTTTGACACCGCTGTTAATACAGCCATGGAAGCGATTGATAAGGTTCGTGATACTTCTACTTCCCATGAGAGATGCTCAATTATTGAGGTTATGGGTCGTGGAGCCGGACATATCGCATTATGGTGCGGTCTTGCAAACGGTGCTGAGGAGATTCTTCTTCCGGAAAAATATGATTACGATGAGCAGCGTCTGATTGATCAGGTAGTCAACGCAAGAAAGAACGGAAAGCAGCACTATATTATTGTAAATGCTGAGGGTATCGGTCATTCACAGAGCATGGCAAAGCGTATCGAGGAAGCGACAGGTGTTGAGACACGCGCAACGATTCTTGGACATATGCAGCGTGGTGGAAGCCCGACATGTAAGGACCGTGTCTATGCAACCACAATGGGTGCAATGGCAGTTGACCTTCTCTGCGAAGGAAAGAGCAACCGTGTCATTGGACATAAGGGTGGCAAGTTTGTAGATTTCGACATTGATGAAGCTCTGGCTATGAAGAAAGATGTCGATGAGTACATGTACGAAATCTCAAAGACACTGGTATAGTTATTCCTTTTATTGGAGAACATAGTGCGGCAGGGAATTCTCTCTGCCGCATTTTTAGGTTTGAAATCAATGGGATTTTCAAGGAGACGGGCAATGGACAACACCAAGGAAATTCTCACACTGGCAGTAGAAATCGGGGACGCGATGCTGCGGTGCGGAGCAGAAATTTACCGGGTGGAAGATTCTGTGATACGCATATTGGAAGCTTTTGGTCTGGATGATTTTGATGCTTATGTTTTATCCAACGGAATTTTTGCAAGTGCAAATGAGAGCAGGGAGGATGCCTGCAGTGTGGTAAGGTATGTTCCTCTTTCGGCAACCCATCTGGGGAAACTCGCTGCTTTAAATCAGCTGACCCGAGATATCTGTAATCATAAATGTTCGGTTGCAGAGGCATCAGAGCGGGTGAAACAGTGCAAAAAAATTCCGGTTTATGCGAATGCGGTACAGTTACTGGCATGTGGAATCGGTTGTGCAGCGTTTACCTTCATGTTTGGAGGGCATCTGCCGGAAGCACTGTATGCATTTTTTGTAGGGCTGATAGAGCAGCTGGCATTGTTTGTGTGCCGGAAGCGTAAAGTTTCCAGATTTTTAACGAATGTATATGTCAGTCTGCTGATCTCTTTGCTTAGTCTGCCAGCGGCCGCGGGTGTGATACCTGTTTTGCATGACAAAGTGGTGATCGGGGCAATTATGCCGTTAGTACCTGGAATTGCACTGACAACATCCATTCGTGATTTTTATAATGGCGATTATTTGTCCGGAACGATCCATCTGATTGATGCACTTCTTACGGCACTTTGCATTGCAGTGGGCATTGCACTGCCGATTCTGTTGTTGCGATATGGAGGAAACTTACCGGTATGAGTTATGTGCTTCAGTTTTTTATTGCAGCGGTTGCCACGGTTACTTTTGCCATTTTGTTTGCGGCACCGAAAAAGGAACTGGTTTTCTGTGGCGTATCAGGAGGGCTTGCCTGGCTGGTTTATTTTATTTTGTACAGGCAGTCGGGGAATGTGGTTTTGGGCAGTCTGGTGGCAACCTTTGTTTTGACAATTTTAAGTCGTATTCTGGCAGTAGCAAGATGCAATCCTGCCACGATTTATCTGGTATCCGGGATTTTTCCACTGGTTCCGGGAGCCGGTATCTATTATACGGCATATTATCTGATATCCGGAATGCCGGCAAAATGCTCGGCAAAAGGGCTGGAAACTTTTGAGATTGCCCTGGCCATTGTATTTGGGATTATTTTTGGCTTCTCGATTCCGGAAACACTGTTTCATAAAAGGAAACAGTAAGTAATGGGAAAGGATTGTACGGATGATATGATTACAAGCAGTGCAAATCAGCAGATGAAACATCTGTCACAGCTGATGAAAAGGGCGAAAGAACGAAAAAAAGAACAGGTCTTTGTTGTGGAAGGAATAAAGATGTTTCAGGAAGCACCGGCGGATACGGTGGTGTCTGTCTACGTGTCGGAAAGTTTTCTGGAAAAACCGGAACATGAAAAATGCCTGCAGGGATACCGGTATGAGGTCGTGAGTGATGCGGTATTCCGGGAAATTTCGGATACACAGACTCCGCAGGGAATCCTTGCGATTGTCCGCATGCCGAAGTATGATCTGTCCGATCTTTTGCAGGGGGATCACACGCATCTTTTAATTCTTGAGAGCGTGCAGGATCCGGGAAATCTTGGAACGATGGTGCGCACCGGAGAGGGTGCCGGCATCACGGGAATTATAATGAATAAAACGACGGTGGATCTGTTTAACCCGAAAACCATACGCTCGACGATGGGAAGTATCTACCGTGTTCCGTACCTGATCACGGAGCATCTGCCGGATCTGCTTGATGAGCTGCATAAGGAGAATATCAGATTGTATGCGGCACATTTAAAAGGAGATACATATTATGATGCCTTTGATTTTACCGGGGCATGTGGCTTCCTGATTGGAAATGAGGGGAACGGTCTGTCTGATGAAATTGCAGAGTGTGCGGATTGCTATCTGAAGATTCCCATGGAGGGAAAGGTGGAGTCGCTGAATGCAGCCGTTTCTGCAGCACTTTTGATGTATGAATGTAAGAGACAGCGGGGAGAGCACAATGAAAATATGGTTTAAAATCTGGGAAAACACACACTTATTAAAATCGGAAACCATAGAAGATGATACGGAGGATACACGTACACATAAGATTTTTCATGCGCTTGAAGAAGTCTGTCTGAAGTGGGATCTTGGAAAACCGATCTGGTTTGATGCGAATATAGCGGAATTTCAAAGGCATGCGCGAACGAGGTTTGGCAAGGACAATTTTGTGGAGGAAACAGAATTTGATTATCTGGAGATACAGGTGATAGACGAAGATTAAAAAAATATTAAATTTGTTGCTTTCTGCGTACAGAACGTGTTTCTTGTGATATGATAATACCATATGGGAAAGCACGTTAATACATGTGTGAGGTCTGCTTTCGCATTTATGAAAGGAATGTCTGCCATTGTGGCAGGAAAGAGGAGGAATGACATGGGAACATCGCAGATGCTGGGGGAAGATATTGATAGTTGGGAAACTATGATGTTTTTATATAATTCTGCACTGAAAGAGGTGGGAACAAAACTTGAGATTTTAAATGACGAGTTTGTTCATATACATAAGTACAATCCGATTGAATATATTAAGTCGAGGATTAAAACACCGGAAAGTATTGTAAAAAAATTAAAGCGTGACGGATATGAGAGTACGATCGAGAATATGAGAAATTATATCAACGATATCGCAGGAATCCGCATTGTTTGTTCGTTTACGTCGGATATTTACCGTCTTGCAGAGATGATCGGAAAACAGAATGACCTGACCGTGATCTGTGTAAAAGACTATATCAAAAATCCGAAAGTCAGCGGTTACAAGAGTTTTCATATGCACGTGACGGTTCCTATCTTTTTATCGGACCGTGTGGTTGAGACAAAGGTGGAAATCCAGATCCGCACCATTGCAATGGATTTCTGGGCAAGTCTGGAACACAAGATTTATTATAAATTTGAGGGGCATGCCCCGGAATATATCAGCCGGGATCTGCGTGCCTGTGCAGAAATTGTTTCAAACCTCGATGCAAAGATGCTGCAGCTGAATGAAGCAATTTTAGAAGAAAAGGAAAAAGAGGAACAGAAGAAAAAGGAAGAATAGTTACGAAGAATAAAACTATTACGGAACAGTCGGAAAGAAGGGAATGCTATGGTACCTTCCATTGCACGTCAGAGTGTGATTTTAAAATGTAATATGCAAAAATCCGTGATGCTTGGAAACTACGAATTTTTCTATGCTGCGGGATTGATGAGAAAATTATACAACATAGAGATCCGGACAGATATGGAACCGGAACAGATTCTGGAAGCGATTCTGCAGATGCAGGATAATCTGGCTCCGCAGAGTGAACAGGAAAAATATCTGATACAGATCATAAAGAATTATGAGCCGTCAGCGGATCATGATGCACAGATGGATGAACTGTTTGCCTGGGGAGAACAGGAACCTGACATGTGGCAGGTCACGACATCGTTCCATCCGGTTATAAGGTAACTATGAGCGATAGTTACCTTATATTTTTGCAATTTTCGTACATACTACAAGTAATTTTAAAAGAAAGATGAGGATGTATGAAATGAGTAAGATGACTCTGGAACAGGAAGAAGTGCGCAATCAGGAGTATAATGAGTATGTCGAACAGATGACACCGAAACATAATCTGTGGGCAAATATGGGAAAAGCCTTTTTGCTGGGGGGAGGTATCTGCCTGTTGGGACAGATTATTTTACAGATTGCAGCCGGGGTATTCGGACTTAAGGCAGAGGATGCCGCTCTTTGGTGCAGTTTACTTCTTGTTCTTCTTTCGGTGATCCTGACGAGCTGTAATGTATATGGGATTCTTGCCAACTGGGGAGGTGCAGGGGCATTGGTTCCGATTACCGGATTTGCAAATGGCGTGTGTGCTTCTGCGGTGGAATTCCAGAAAGAGGGACAGGTATTTGGTATCGGATGCCAGATTTTTAAGATTGCCGGTCCGGTGATTTTGTATGGGATTTTTTCAAGCTGGGTGCTGGGACTTATTTACTGGCTATTTTAAATTCGCTGGGGAACTGCGTGGCCCGTCGCATAGAGAAAACTTATGTTTTTCCGTGTACTCCTTTTCAATTTTGCACATACTACCGTAGAGAATAAGTAATCAAAGAGGTGCAGAATGAAAGAAAAACGGGAAATAGTTTATCTGAAGGCAGACCGCAACAGTGTCTGCCATGATCCAAAAATAAAGATACAGGATGTGATGTCTGTACAGTGTGCAGATCCTGCAATCTGTGCCGGAATAAAAAATAAAACACTGTATACGTTTAAGAAAAACGATGGCCAGAAAAAAGAAGGAAAAAAGAAAAAACGAATGGAAGTATTTTCGATGCTAAATGTGATCGAACGGATACAGACGGATTACCCAGATGTGGAAATTGTTAGTATCGGGGAACAGGATTTTGTGGTGCAATTGTTAGATGCACCGATGGCACCGAAATGGCTGGAGACGCTTAAAGTTGTTGTGATGGTTGTAGTAATCTTTCTTGGAGCGGCATTTACGATTATGGCATTTAACAATGACGTGTCCGTGGGGGAAGTGTTCGACCGGTTTTATCAGCAGGTGATGGGAAAAGAAAAACCGAAAGTATCAGAAATCGAAATTTTTTACTGTCTGGGACTGGCAGTGGGAATTTTGGTATTTTTTAACCATATCGGAAAGAAAAAAATTACTTCAGATCCGACACCGATTCAGGTTGAGATGCGAAAGTATGAACAGGATGTCGATATGGCGTTTATAGAGAACGCGGGAAGAAAGGGGCATGAACACGATGTTTCTTAGACACATTTTTATGGCGGGCCTTGCGACAGCCTGCGGCATTGCGGTTTCTGCCGGAACGTTTGCTTTTCTTCTGGTGATCGGGGTCATTCCGCGCATGATCAAACGCTGCAATTTTGGAGAACGGATACTGATGGTCGAAAATACGGTTATACTGGGGGTATTGACCGGTGCCGTATTTTCTGTGGTGGAGTGGAAGGCACAGCTGCCGTATCCGTGGCTGGCGCATGTCATTTTGGGCGCTTATGGAACTGCAGCGGGAATTTTTGTGGGATGTATTGCGGTGGCACTGGCAGAAATATTAAATACTTTTCCGATCCTGTTCCGGCGTCTGTATATCAACCGTGGACTCAGTGGTGTTATGATTGCCATGGCACTGGGGAAAATGGCTGGTTCTTTTTATTATTTCTTTTTTGGTTACGGGCTTCCAAAATATTGGTAAATCCATATTTTCTAATTGCAATCTTCTTTGTGACTGGCGTATAATAAAAGGTATGATTAGTTTCAGGAGGATTTTAAATGGGCAGATATGCATTGGATATGGAAAAATATGCAGATTTGGCAAGGACTGCATCTGCTGAGGGATGCGTGTTATTGAAAAATGACAACAGTACCCTGCCACTTAAAAAAGGAGATAAAGTTGCTGTATTTGGGCGCATGGCGTTTCATTATTACAAGAGCGGACTTGGCTCGGGCGGACTGGTAAATACACGCTATGTGGTTGGAATCCTTGATGCGCTGCGCGCCTGCAAAGATATTGCGCTGGATGAAGAACTGATTGGGATCTACGAAAAATGGATCAAAGACCATCCATATGACGAAGGTGAGGGATGGGGGCTGGTTCCGTGGTCACAGGAAGAAATGCCCGTGACGGAAGAGATGCTTCAAACCGCATCCGGGGATGATGTGGCACTGGTGATTCTTGGACGTACGGCGGGGGAAGACCAGGACAATACGGACAAGCCGGGCAGTTATAAGTTGACACGGACAGAAGAAGACCTGATCCGTAAAGTGAGCAGTCAATTTTCACGCACGGCCGTTATTTTAAATGTGGGAAATATCATTGATATGAAATGGGTCAGAGAATTTGATCCGGCAGCGGTACTCTATGCATGGCAGGGAGGTCAGGAAGGTGGAAACGGTGTCTGTGATGTACTTATGGGGCGTGTGAATCCGTGCGGAAAACTGACCGATACGATTGCAGAGGATATCAGTGACTATCCATCCACGTCAAATTTCGGGGATTTACAGAAAAACTATTATAAAGAAGATATCTATGTGGGATATCGGTATTTTGAGACATTTGCCAAAGATAAAGTTTTGTATCCGTTTGGATATGGATTGTCGTATACTTCTTTTTCCGTGCAAGCGTCTGCAGAAGAAAAGGACGAGCATACGGTCTGTGTAAAGGCAACAGTGAAAAATACCGGAACAAAACCGGGGAAAGAAGTGCTTGAAGTATATGCCAAAGCCCCACAGGGGGTACTGGATACACCGGTGCGTGTTCTTTGTGGATTTGCAAAGACAAAGGAACTGGCAGCAGGGGAAGAAGAGCATATTATTCTGGAGATTCCGAAAAATACATTTGCCTCCTATGATGACAGTGGTGTAACCGGACACAGGGACTGTTTTGTGCTGCTGGAGGGTACTTATACCATTTATGTGGGAACCGATGTGCGGACGGCACAAAAGACAGGCAGTTATCCGCAGACGTTTACGGTGATTGAACAGCTTGAGGAAGTCTGTGCACCGCAGAAACCGTTTGCCCGTATGACAAGAAAGCCGGGTGATGTGATCGGATATTCCGATACACCGGAACGGATCTATGGTCCGTATGACCGCGTGGAAAAACCGGCAGAGATTTCACAGACTGGCGATAAAGGCTATCGTCTGGAAGATGTATATGACAAAAAGATTTCCATGGAGACATTTGTGGCACAATTATCGGACGAGGATCTGATTATGCTGTTCCGCGGAGAAGGCATGTGCAGTCCGAAGGTGACTCCGGGTACTGCAGCGGCATTTGCAGGACTGACTCCGTCTTTGAGGAAGTTTAGAATTCCGGCAGAATGTGCATCGGACGGACCATCCGGAATACGTATGGACTGCGGAACAAAGGCGTTTTCCCTTCCGAACGGAACGCTGCTCGGATGTACATTTAACTGTGAATTGGTGCGTCAATTATATGAAATGACAGGGCTTGAACTACGGTTAAACCGTGTAGATACATTGCTCGGACCGGGATTGAATATTCACAGAAATCCGTTGAACGGACGAAACTTTGAGTATATTTCCGAAGATCCGTTTTTAACCGGAAAAATGGGAGCCGCACAGCTGCAGGGACTTAATATTGCAGGTTCCACAGGAACCATCAAACATTTTGCGGCAAACAATCAGGAAACGAAACGACATGAGGCAGATTCGATTATTTCCGTGCGGGCACTGCGGGAAATTTATCTGAAGGGATTTGAAATTGCGGTAAAAGAAGGACCGGCCCGCTCTGTTATGACTACCTATGGCCCGGTCAACGGGGTGTGGACTGCAGGAAGTTATGATCTCAATACCATTGTATTGCGCAAAGACTGGGGATTTTCCGGCATCGTTATGACCGACTGGTGGGCAAAGGCAAACCATGAGGGACAGCCATCGGATCCGCGTATACATGCGGTCATGGCAGCGGCACAGAATGATGTATATATGGTGACTGCAGATGCGCAGGATATGCAGCAGGATGATATGCTCGAAGAATTCCAGAAGGGAAATCTTACGAGAGGACAGCTGCAGAGAAATGCCATCAATATATTGCAGTTTGTACTAAAATCCCCGGCGATGCTTTATGAGATGGATAGGATTTCTCCGGAAGAACTTAAAGACCGGAAGAATGCTGCAAAAGATGATCCGGATGTCTCAAAGATGATGAAATTTGTGGCAGATGAACAGGGAAACATCCGCATTTCCGGTGGCGGCTGGGATACACATCAGGGAAAAGAAATACTTGCGGATCTGGATATGAAAGCCGGAAGTTATGAACTGCAGATGAAAGTGAAATCAAATCTGGATGATCTGGCACAGCTTCCGGTAACAGTATATCTGGATAATATCATCAAAGGAACACTGTCATTTAGGGGATCGAAAGGGCAGTGGGTGACACAGCAGATCCGGTTTGATACATTCGAGGGACATCATTATATGAAATTATATTTTGGGGCAACCGGACTTACGGTAGATCATATAGCGTTTCAGCTGTCCGGGGGCGCAGACAAGGAGCAGTAAGACATGAATGTTTTAAAGGTAAAAAAGGGAGAAACGCTTGCCAGAAAACAGGACAAGGTGATGGAATGGTATCTGATTCAGGAGGGATCGGTGATCCGGCAGTTTGCATTTGCAGAGATCATTATGCACCGGAATGCAATTGTGGGTATTCTCGAGAACGAATGGTTTGCCTGCGATTATGTGGCAAATGAAGATACGACATTGATTGTGATTCCATGTAAAAATGCACAGGATCTGCGGAAGATTTTGTCCGAACATGAGAATTTCCGCCCGATTTTTTTGCGTACGGCAGTGGAACAGCGGCATCAGGCACTGTGTCTGTATGCCAGTCTGCAGAAAAAATGCATGCTTTTACATAATGCTGCGGAAACGTTGTACAGCGAATACAAAAATCTGTGCAGCGAGAAGCTTCTTGATGAACAGGATTTTCCACGTATGGAACAGTTTGCAGCTTTAAAAATGCAGCACCGTGCGGAAAACTGGGAGATTGCAAACAGTAACAGTCTGGTCCGGAGTTATCTGAAAGAATATATGCAGCTGATGATCAAAGATGACAGTCTGTGTGTGGGAGCAATCATGGAGGCGGCGGCACAGATGCGCCGTGTGACACAGGGAATCGGCGAGATGGTAAATTATCTGCAGTACAACAGGGATATTTTATTTTCAGATTCCAGAGATGATATTTTTCATCTGTTTTTTGCAATGGCAGTCCAGCAGTCGCAGAAAAAGCAGGACATTTCCGAGATCAAAAAGCGTCTGTTAAATATGGTGGATGTCATGACAAAGCTTGATGTATACGACAAAAAGCAGATGGCGGAGGCACATGAGCTCTGCGAGAATTACGACTTTACCAAGGAGTCCGAAGGCCGTATCAATATTATGCGTGAGGATTGTATTGCACATATTATGGAGTATGCAGGATATGGCAGCGATATGATCAGGGATTTCCACAGCATTGTGCAGCAGTACCGGGAGCTGCCGGATATGATGTCTACAGACAATGAGGCGAGACAGCTGCGCAGGGAAATCACAAAGGTCTTTTACGATATTTATACCAAGGCGTTTATGAGATCAGTTGAGGAACTGGTCAAGCCGTCACCGATCATGATGATGTTTTTCAATTTTGGGTTTATGGATGCGGAGGTGCTGGGGGAAACTAACACAAATGCACTGTATAATCTGACGGATTCGCTTGGATTGTTTCATTCTGCAAATGTCTATACGGTTTATGACTGGCTGGTACAGATTTATCAGGGAAAGAAAGAACCGTCCCGCAATGAATTTGACCAGGATTTCAATGCATTTCTGCTGGAAGAAAAGAGAACTGGGAATATTACGGAAGAGCAGATGCAACAGTATAAAAATGACCGCAGGCAGAAAGTACAGTTTGAGATCCGCAATATGTTTACCTCCGGAAACCGTGTGACCTATGGCCGTGTGACTACATTCTGTCCGGTTCTGATGGAAGAGGATTTCATCAATACCGTGGAAAAGATGGCAGTTACCGCAGAAAAAATTGCCGATGCCATCAATAAGGTGCGCTGTGTGGATTATTCTGCACTCTATCATGATGTCATGTTTTCCGATCCGGATCGCGGAATCAATCAGGAATGGATCAAAAAGGAGATTCTGCCGGATGTGATTCTGATGCCAAATGCCGGAACCCGTACCCTGATGTGGCAGGAGACATCCGGTGCCAAGATTGATACACCGGCGCGTTTCCTGTTTCCGATTTTTTCCGCAGTGGATCTCGATGATCAGATGGTGGAATGTATCGGCCGATACCGCTGGGAGATCTGCAGACGTGTGCAGGGTGTATACTGGAACGATATCCGGGAGAAATCGCTTACGGCGGAGTACTGTGATTTTATTCAGTATTATCGCAAAAATTCAGATCTTTCCGCAGATGCAAAGGAAAAGATCAAGACTGCACTGTCCCGTGCGCGCAACAGTTACCGTGAGGTATTTGTCAAGGATTATCAGGCGTGGATGAAGTATGAGTCACAGGGAAGTTTCCGACTGAATAAAGTGGCAAGAGATATTCTGGTAAGGTATTGTCCGTTTGCAAAGGATATCCGCCAGGGACTGGCCACCAATCCACAGTATCAGAATGCATTTCACAGACTTGATGCGGAAAACAGAAAGAAACTGCAGCGGTTTCGTTCTGTTTACGATAAATATGAAGCAGCCGGCGGAGAGATCACACCGGATCTGAAAGAAAATCTGCGGTTTTATCAGATGTAGGAACGGATATGGAATATATAGCTTATGTAGAGACCCCGTATAAAGAAAAATTTGGAATTCCCAGACAGAGCGGGCTGGCGGAGAGTACCTGTGGAGAGATCATTTTCACACCGAAATTCCGGAATCCGGATGCGGTGCGTGGAATCGAGGAGTTTTCCCACCTGTGGCTTCTCTGGGAGTTTTCGAGGGCAAAGCAGGATATTTTTCATGCAACCGTAGCGCCCCCACGCCTGGGAGGAAAAGAAAAACGGGGCGTGTTTGCCACACGTTCCCCCTTCCGCCCGAATTCGATCGGTCTTTCGTGCGTGAAACTTGAAAAAGTGCGCATCGATCAGAAGCTTGGACCGGTTCTTACGGTTTCCGGGCTGGATCTGCTTGATCACACACCGCTTTTTGATATCAAACCGTATCTGCCGTATGTGGATGCCCATCCGGAGGCAGAAAACGGCTTTGCGGAAGAATTCCGGGAGTTTCAGATACCGGTAGTATTTCCGGATGAATTGCAGGCACAGCTTCCGGAACATCTGCGAGGACCGCTTCTTGAGGTTCTGGCACAGGACCCCAGGGCAGCATACAACAAAAAGCCGGATTATATCTACGGGATGGCATTTGCTGATTATGACATCCGGTTTACGGTGGCAGAGGGAATCCTGACGGTAAAAGAGGTCACAAGGCGCACGCAGGAATGGAAAAAAGTCAAGTGAGAGTTGCGCTTGTGCGGGGAAAGTCTTATAATAGAAACATCAAAAGTCAAAAACGCGAAGAAATTCGTGTAGTAGTGAGGTAAGAGGATGAAAGAGTTAAAAGAGTACATTCGCAGTATCCCGGATTTCCCGGAGAAGGGAATTATTTTCCGTGATGTCACAAGTGTACTGCAGGATGCAGATGCACTGAAGCTTTCCATTGATGAACTGGCGAAACGCTTGGAGGGCGTTGATTTTGATGTGATCGCCGGAGCAGAATCCAGAGGCTTTATCTTTGGAGCACCACTTGCTTATGTCATGCATAAGCCGTTTGTACCGATTCGTAAAAAAGGAAAACTGCCGTGTGAGACAGTTGAAAAAACATATGATCTAGAGTATGGTACGGCAACGATTGAAATGCATAAAGATGCCGTTAAAAAAGGAGAAAAGGTTGTACTTTTGGATGATCTGATTGCAACCGGCGGAACCATGAAAGCTGCTGCGGAGCTGGTAGAGGAACTTGGCGGTGAAGTGGTAAAGATGCTGTTTCTCATAGAGTTAAGCGATCTTAACGGACGGGAAGTTTTAAAGGACTATGACGTGGACTCTGTTGTACAGTTCGAAGGCAAATAATCGAATAAAAAAGAAAATTCTGCACATACTGTATCAAAAACAAAGTAAGGAGAGACAGTATGGATCAGCAGGTTGGATCAGGGAGTCTTTGCTTTGCAAAGGCTCCTTTTATTATTGGAACAGCATCTGTGGTTGGAACCAAAGAGGGGGAAGGCCCCCTGGCAGATGCATTTGACTGTATCGGACCGGATGATAAATTTGGTCAGCAGACATGGGAGGCCGCAGAGAGCAGTCTGCAGAAAGAAGCATTGACGCTTGCCCTCGGGAAAGCAGATCAAAAGCCGGAAGATATGAGGTACCTGTTTGCCGGAGATCTGCTTGGACAGCTGATTGCCTCATCATTTGGATTAAAAACGTTTGAAATTCCACTGTTTGGACTGTACGGGGCATGTTCCACATGTGGAGAAGCGCTGGCACTTTCTGCAATGACGGTAGCGGCCGGATATGCGGATCGCGTGGCGGCAGTCACTTCAAGCCATTTTGCCAGCGCGGAAAAACAGTTCCGTTTTCCGCTGGAATACGCAAACCAGCGTCCGGTAAGTGCCACATGGACAGTGACCGGAGGCGGTGCATTTATTCTGTCAAAAGAGGCGAAGCAGCCGCTGGCAAAGGTGGCGGGGGTCACAACCGGAAAGATTGTAGATTACGGAATCAAAGATTCCATGAATATGGGAGCCGTGATGGCACCGGCAGCCGCCGAGCTGATTGCACAGAATCTTACGGATTTTAAACGAAAACCGGAAGATTATGACCGGATTATCACGGGAGACCTGGGAGAAGTCGGTCAGCAGATTCTGTTTGATCTGCTGCTGAAAAAAGGCATGGATATCCGCAAGCAGCATGAGGACTGTGGCATGTTAATTTTTGATTCACAGACACAGGGAACCGGTTCCGGAGGATCGGGATGCGGATGTGCAGCCTCGGTGCTGAGTGCGCATTTCCTGCCAAAGCTGGCAAGCGGGGAACTGGAAAGAATACTCTTTGTGCCGACAGGCGCGCTGCTTTCTACGGTCAGTTTCAATGAAGGACAGACAATACCAGGGATTGCACACGGTGTTGTGCTGGAAAGCTGTGTTTCATCCGCAAAAAAGGAGGGATAAGGATATGCAGTATGTAATTGCATTTGTAACAGGGGGAATGATTTGTGCACTGTCACAGATCCTGATGGAAAAAACAAAAATGCTTCCGGGACGTATCATGGTTCTTTTGGTCTGCCTTGGGGCCATCCTTGGATTTGTGGGGATCTATGAGCCGTTTTCCCAATGGGCGCAGGCGGGCGCGAATGTGCCGCTTCTGGGATTTGGAAACAATCTCTGGAAGGGTGTCAAAGAGATGGTGGACAAGAAAGGATTTATCGGTATTTTTCTGGGCGGCTTTAAAAACTGTGCGGCAGGGCTTTCCGCAGCACTCGTTTTTTCTTATATTGCCTCCCTGCTCTGCCAGCCAAAGATGAAAAAGCACTAGAAAATCTGGAAAATTCTGTTGTATAATAAATGGGAATTTTGCACACACTAGCTCTGTAGATCAAATAAAAGGAGATATGTGTGATGAAAAAATTAAAAGTTCTGATGATGAGCGGAATGCTTGCAGCAGGGATCTGTCTGTTTGCGGCCTGTGGTACAGCAAATGATGACGGAACGAACAATGGTGTAAACGATACTTCCAATACACAGGTTACTACACAGGAAAACATTCCGGGAACGGACAATACGACTGGAAATGGTACAACAGACAATAATACGGATGCCGGAAATTCCAAAAACGATGGCAATGTCGGAAAAGATATCGGGGATATGGGAAAAGATGTCGTGGATGGTGTGAAAGATGCCGGTGATGCTGTGGCAGATGGCGTGGATGATGCAATTGACGCGGTAGATCCGGATGCAGACACAAACAATGGCGGTAAGACCAATACCGGACGTTAGACAGGATTACCTATGAAAAAAGAAACTTACGTTAAAATGACCCAGCCGTTTCGGGATGACCCGAAACGTGCGCGGGCGTTACATAGAGCAAATAAAATATTGACGGTTGTGATTTTTGTGGCATATCCATGCCTGCTTCTGTGGCTGCTGTGGCAGAAGGATATGCGGCTATATAAAGCCATCTGTGTGCCGCTGGACGGATTTATTATTGTGACGGTTGTGCGGGCCTGGATCAACCGGAAACGGCCGTATGAAATATTTGAACTGCCATCTGTGATTCCAAAAGATACGAAAGGACATTCCTGGCCGAGCCGGCATGTGTTTTCCGCGGCAGTGATTGCGTTTACGTTCTGGTTTGTGTGCCCGGCTGCGGGGATTGTATTTTTGCTTATGACAGTTGCTATTGCATGGATCCGGGTAGTTTCCGGAGTGCACTTTATCAGTGATGTAGTGGCGGGATTTCTTTTTGCTGCGTTTTTTTCTTTGTTTTTTAGTGTGGTTTTCACCGGCTATGCCGGAAAAATTACTGGCTTTCTTTCCGGAACTGGCGCGGTGTCATGCTGTATTTTTGTTTGAACACCCGGTTAAAATAGGAAAGATTTTCAAAACCGGATTCCGCCGCAATATCCAGAATGGAAGAGTCGGAAGTTGTCAGCAGACGCGAGGCGATTGTCAGGCGGTAGTCCCGCAGATAGTCCACGAAAGACGTTCCCATAGTTTCTTTGAAATACCGCATGAAATGAGATTCGGAAAAATCAACGGTTGCCGCGATGTCGGCAATCGTTATTTTTTGCATGTAATTATTTTCTATGTATTTTAAAACAATTTTCATTTTATCAAGCGTTTTGCGGTTACTGCCTGTCGTTAAGTTCCGGCAGCGGTTGTCTAAAATAAAGAAAAACTGGTACAACTGACTTTTGATGTACAGTTCATAGCCCTGTGGTTTGGTCTTGCTGATCTCGTCGCAGGCATCAATTGGCATGATGACATCCGTGTAATAAGGATAGACAGGGGTGAAGATGGTTGGAACCGTGACTTTTCCGCTCATAAGAGGAAGAAGAAAATCGGTGGCAGTCACATCGTTCTGCCGTGGAATCAGCATACTCGGATTAAAGATGATATTTTCATATTCCATGAAGGCATCTTCCAGCTGGTCAATGGAGTGGAGCTGTCCCGGAAGAATAAGAACCAGGGTCGGACCTTTTACTTTGTATTCCCGGAAATCTACCGTAATGCGTCCCATCCCCTTTTTGATGTAGATCAGTTCCAGTTCATCGTGCCAGTGCAGCGGTACACGCGGAAAATCCAGTGGGATCGAGCATAGATATGTATTATAAGGGAAGATGATATCCCCATGTGTGATGGTTTCGTGATAATTTTCATATTCAAGTATATTCATATCTTTATTTTAGCAGAATTGTCCTCTGCCTGTAAAGAACAAAAACACAGAAAACGCATGAAATAGGCGAAAACACAGGATATGCAGGCACTGTGGAAATGTACCAAGACAGGTAGCAGGAAATTGGTAAAATTTAACAGTTATGAGCTATTTGAATATGAAAAATGATAGAATAGTATCAGTTTTTGCTTGGATACGACAAGAAATCAGCAGGAAAAAATCATATACTGAGTACATCAAAACAACACGAAATCTTGTGGGAGGGAAAACACATGACTTTAGCAAAAGCAGTATCTATGAAATATAACAAGACCATCGAGAAGTGCTCAAACGAGGAAATTTACTATGCACTCCTTGATATGACCAAGCAGATGGCAGAGGATAAGGTCAGCAACGAAGGAAAGAAGAAGCTGTATTACATTTCTGCAGAGTTCTTAATCGGAAAGCTTTTATCCAACAACCTGATCAACCTTGGCATTTATGACAGTGTAAAGTCCGAGCTTGAGGCATCTGGAAAGAACATCGGAGAGATCGAGGAAATCGAGCTTGAGCCTTCACTCGGAAATGGCGGACTTGGACGTCTGGCAGCATGTTTCGTAGATTCCATCGCAACACTCGGATTAAACGGTGACGGTGTCGGATTAAATTATCACTACGGATTGTTCAAACAGGTATTTGATCACAATCTGCAGAAAGAGACTCCAAACCCATGGATCACACCGGACAGCTGGCTGACAAAGACCGATATCACCTATCCGGTACAGTTCGGCGGATTTACCGTACAGTCCAGATTATATAACATTGATGTTGTCGGATACAACAACCGTACGACAAAGCTTCGTCTGTTCGATATCGAAACGGTGGATGAGAGCATTGTCGGAGATACGATCGATTTCAACAAAGATGATATTGCAAAGAACCTGACGCTGTTCTTATATCCGGATGATTCGGATGACAAGGGACGTCTCCTTCGTGTTTACCAGCAGTATTTCATGGTAAGCAACGCTGCAAGACTGATTCTTGACGAGGCAGTAGAGAAGGGATCAAACTTACATGACCTGGCAGATTATGCAACCGTTCAGATCAATGATACCCATCCATCCATGGTAATTCCGGAGCTGATCCGTCTGTTACAGGAGAGAGGCATCCTGATGGATGAGGCAGTTTCCATCGTATCTAAGGTATGTGCATACACCAACCATACGATTCTTGCAGAGGCACTTGAGAAATGGCCAATCGGTTTCCTGGATAAGGCAGTTCCACAGCTTATGCCAATTATCCGCGAGCTGGACAACCGTGTACGTGCAAAAGTTTCCGATGAGAGCACCTACATCATCAAGGACGGACTGGTACACATGGCACACATGGATATCCATTATGGATACAGTGTCAACGGTGTTGCATACCTGCACACAGAAATCTTAAAGAACAGTGAGTTAAATAACTTCTACAAGCTTTATCCGGAGAAGTTCAACAATAAGACCAACGGTATTACCTTCCGTCGCTGGCTCATGTCCTGCAATCCAGAGCTTTCCGCAATGATCACAGACTTAATCGGTGAGGGCTGGAAGAAGGATGCCAACGAGTTAGAGAAACTTGGCAATTTCGTCAATGATGATGCGGTACTGGATCGTCTCCTTGCAGTAAAGGCTGGCAAGAAAGCAGATCTGAAGAATTATCTGAAGATGAAACAGGGATTTGAGATTGATGAGAATTCCATCTATGATATTCAGGTAAAGAGACTGCATGAGTACAAGAGACAGCAGATGAATGCCCTCTATGTCATTCATAAATATTTCGAGATTAAGGAAGGCAAGAAGCCTGCAACTCCGATCACCGTATTCTTCGGAGCAAAGGCAGCACCGGCTTACATTATCGCAAAGGATATCATTCATCTGATTCTCTGCTTACAGCAGATCATCAACAATGATCCGGAAGTAAGTCCATACTTAAAGGTATTTATGGTAGAAAACTACAACGTAACCATGGCTGAGAAGATGATTCCTGCATGTGATATCTCCGAGCAGATTTCCCTTGCATCCAAGGAAGCATCCGGAACCGGTAACATGAAGTTTATGTTAAACGGTGCACTGACACTTGGAACCATGGACGGTGCAAACGTAGAGATCGCAGAGCTTGTTGGAAACGAGAACATCTTTACCTTTGGTGAGGATTCCCAGACTGTTATCGACCGTTATGACAGAGGCGATTACAACTCCAGAAGCTACTATGAGAAGGATTCTGAGTTAAAGAAGGCCGTAGATTTCATCGTAAGCGATACCGTAAAGGCCGTTGGATGCAGCGAGAACTTAGAGCGTCTGTACAATGAGCTGTTAAACAAAGACTGGTTTATGACATTCCCGGATTTCGAGGATTACATTGCAACCAGAGAGAAAGCATATGCAGCATATACCGATCGTAAGGATTGGGCAAAGAAAGCGCTGATCAACATCAGCAAGGCTGGATGCACGTTTCTAACGGGTTAAAGTCCCGAATCCGCCCGGTAGTGGGAAGGATATAGCCGAAAGCAAGGGTGTCCATCATGAGATGGAATCTGAAGGAAGCTGGATGTGAGGAACATACTAACTCATGGGCGAATCTCTGGTCTGACGGACAGAAATCTCATATAAGGTTATGCATGAGGGTAAGGTTGCATATCAAATTGAAGCCCAATAGCTACACGGAATCATGCATGATAAATGAGGCAGATGGATGGAGAGGAAGAAACGTGTGGTACCTAGGGAGGTCTGTGCGGTACGCCTTGAAAGAGGTAACCATTGCATAAAGCAATGCTGAACGCACAGAAGTCAGCAGAGGTCATAGTAGCCGAGAGGTGAAGGACCGAATCAGTAGGAGTCTTGAGTATGACCGAGAAAGGAGGAATGACCGTCTATGGCAGAAAACATTGAAAACAATGGCTGTTCGCAAAGAGATAATGCAGAACATGAAGGGTATGTGAAAGCGTCTAGGTCATTCAATCGGATATGGAAAGAAAGGGACAGTGCACAGCCGAGACTTTTGGAAGCGATACTGTATAAAGACAACTTTAACAGAGCGTATAAGAGAGTTAAGGCAAACAAGGGAGCGCCGGGAATTGATGGCATGACCATTGAGGAGGCTCTTCCTTATCTAAAGGAACATCAACAAGAGATAACCGACCGCATTTATCGTGGAAAGTATACCCCGTCTCCAGTAAGACGAGTTGAGATTCCCAAACCAGATGGTGGTGTGCGAAAGCTTGGCATACCAACAGTGGTAGACCGTACACTCCAACAGGCAATAACCCAACAGTTAGTGCCAATCTATGAACCGCTGTTTGTAGAGGGTAGCTATGGCTATCGTCCGAACAGAAGTGCAAAAGATGCAATACTTAAGGTTAAGGAGTATGCCGAACAAGGCTATACATTTGCTGTAGTCCTTGATTTGTCAAAGTACTTCGATACTCTTAATCACGAAATCCTCATTAACCTTCTTCGCAAGGATGTCAAGGATGAGCGTGTAGTACAGCTGATAAAGCGCTATCTGAAAAGCGGTGTAATGGAAAACGGAGTAGTCATTGATACAGAGGAAGGCTCACCACAAGGTGGAAATCTATCACCACTGCTGGCAAATGTCTACCTCAATGAGTTCGACCAAGAATTCTTGAAAAGAGGTGTTCCATGCATAAGATATGCAGATGACATCGTGCTTCTTGCAAAGAGCAGGCGAGCATCAGAGAGACTCTTGGAAAGCAGTACAAAATATCTTGAGAAGAGGCTGAAACTTACAGTCAACCGAGAAAAGAGTCGTACTGTCAGTGTGTTTGCAATCCAAAATTTTAAATTCCTTGGCTTTGCATTGGGAAGGAACGGAAAGGGCATTTATGTCCGAGTTCATCCGAAGTCATGGAAGAAGTTCAAGTCCAGACTGAAGGAACTGTCTTCCCGTAAGCGATGTCAGTCAATCAAGCCAAGCCTTGAGAAAATCAAGGTGTATGCGAGGGGATGGCTTAACTACTACGGAATTGCAAGTATGAAGAAGAACATAGATGACATCAACGGATGGCTCTATCACAGAATACGTATGTGTATATGGAAACAGTGGAAGAAACCGAGGACGAAGGTACGTAATCTTATCAATATGGGAGTACCCAAAGACTTGGCAATGCAAGCGGGTAATACCCGACGGGGACATTGGTTCGCAACGCATACAGTTGCAGTAAACATGGCAATGACAAAAGAAAGACTGATAAACAGTGGCTTTTATGATTTAGCCACAGCCTATCAGTCTGTGCACGTCAACTATTGAAAGCGCCGTATACCGAACGGTACGTACGGTGCTGTGAGAGGACGGCGGTTAGTCACCGCCTCCTACTCGATTGTGCCGGGAACACGGGAACGGTGTTTTTAAAATTTTACTGGAAGAATGGGGGTGAATTGGATATAATAAATATTATGAGGTTACAGGGGAGAAAATGGATATAATGTGCGAAGGAGGAACGCTATGAAATGGAAAGGGCGAAGACTGCTTGCCATGGCACTTACCGGTATCTTGCTGGCAGGATGCGGGGCAGCCGGACAGGTCGATGATTATGCAACAAATGAGGGAAGTACACAGGAGGCTTCCACCAAAACAACGGGAACTGAAAGCGGAGGGATTTCAAAGGACAAGATCAGGGTAGGGGTTTTGCACTTATCGGATCCGGCAGAAGGCAGTGGATATACCTATACACATGATCTTGGCATTCAGGCAATGCAGCAGAATCTTGGATTATCAGATGAACAGATTGACAGAAAAATAAATGTTGATGATTCGGATAAAGAGGCAACCGAAAAAGCGATTCAGGAGTGTGTGGATGACGGATGCAATATTATTTTTACCACCAGCTGGGGATATATGGATGCCACGGAGGAGATGGCGGAAAAATATCCGGATATATATTTTGCACATGGAACCGGATATAAGAGCAACGGCAAAAATTTCGTAAACTATTTCGGACGAATCTATCAGGCAAGATATTTAAGCGGAATTGTAGCGGGAATGAATACCAAAACCGATAAACTGGGATATGTGGCAGCAATGGATTCCTCCAATTCCGAAGTGACAGGAGGTATTGATGCCTTTGCACTTGGGGTGTATTCCGTGAAACCGGAAGCAAAAATCTATGTGAAAGTGACGAACAGCTGGTTTGACCCGGATGCGGAGAAAGCAGCAGCACAAACCCTGTTAAATATGGACTGTGATGTGGTCACGCAGCACTGTGATACAGAATATCCACAGACAATGGCACAGGAAAAAGGGGTGTATGGTATCGGGTACAATTCCGATATGAGCAAAAATGCTCCGGATGCCTGTCTGTGCAGCGTGATCTGGAACTGGGGTGCTTATTATACAGCAGCGGTGCAGAGCGTGATTGACGGTACCTGGGATGGAAGCAATTATTATGGCGGTATGAATGAAAATCTGGTAGGGATTACGTCACTTGCTGATTTTTGCACAGATGGAACACAGGAGGCTGTGGATACTGCAAAAGAAGATATTTTATCCGGGAAAAACGGTGTGTTTGACGGTGTGATTGAAACAAATACCGGGGAAACGGTTGGTGAAGAAGGAAAAACGCTGGATGATGCCACAATTACAGGTGGAATCAACTGGTATTTTAAAACCGTTGAAGTGGTAGAATAGGGGGCATATATGAGTATACGAAAGAAAATTCTTGCAATCAGCATAGGGCCGGTGCTTGTATTAGGGGTAATTACCCTGCTTTTTATGCTTACGATGGTTAAAAGCTCCCTGATGGATGAGGTACAGGATGCATTAAAAGGTACCGCGGCAGCCACCCTTGCCGCCTATGACCAGAATACCGGGGATTATCTGGAAAGTACCAATGGGGATATCTGGAAAGGAAGCTATAATATATCAAAGTCGGAGAGTCTTGTGGACCGGATCAAAGAGAATACCGGTATGGATGTAACCTTTTTTTATGGAAACAAAAGGATTATGACATCTGCACTGGATAAAAAAGGAAACCGTATCCTTGGTTCAGAAGCCGGAGAGCGTGTGGTGAATCAGGTGATCAAAGGGAAAAAGCCGTTTTTCAGTACAAATGTTTCACTCGATGGGACGAGAAATTATGGATATTTTATTCCGGTGTATCAGAATGGAACGACAGATCAGGTTATCGGTATGGTGTTTGTCGGAACCAATAAGGCACAAAAAGATGCAATTGTCAATAAAATCCTTGGAAGTATTATGATGGCATTGCTGGTAGTGATGTTTTTGTGCATTGTTACGGCGATGCGCATGGCAGCCTCTATCAGTAAAAATATCAAAAACAGTGTTGCTGTTGTAGGAAAACTTGCAGATGGTGATTTAAATGTGTGGGTAGATGAAAAACTTCTGAAGCGAAAGGATGAGATCGGTGATCTGTCCCGCGGAACCATGACATTAAGGGATGCCATGAAGTCCGTAATCCGGGATATTTCAGAAAATGCAAAGAAGCTGCTTTCAACGTCACAGATTCTGGGTACGGCGGCGGACAATACCAATGGTACAATGTCACAGGTACAGCAGGCGGTCAGCCTTGTAGTGGATAATTCCAGTGAGCAGGCGAAAAATTCGAGAAATACTTCGGATCATATGAAAATTATGGGCGAGAATATCACGGAAACTACAGCAGAGGTACAAAATCTGGATCAAAATGCCACATTTATGCATTCCTCCAGCGAAAATGCTTCCGCAACGCTGGAAAAACTCTGTGGGATCAATGAACAGGTGGAGCAGATGTTGTCACAGGTTCAGCAGCAGACCAACCGGACAAACGATTCTGTACAGAAGATCCAGCAGGCCACAACCATCATTTCCTCCATTGCAGAGGAAACCAATCTGTTGAGCCTGAATGCCTCTATTGAAGCTGCCCGGGCGGGAGAAAGCGGCCGCGGATTTGCTGTGGTGGCAGGACAGATTAAAAAACTTGCAGAGCAATCGGATCAGTCGAGCCAGGAAATTGAGCAGATAGCGTCAACGCTGATCAGGGATTCTTCCCTTGCTGTGGAAAGTATGCAGAGCATGCAGCAGATTATTACCAGCCAGAGTGAGAGCATGGCAGAAACGCAGAATATTGTAAAAGAAGTGCTGGGTGAGATTGGAAATTCCATGCAGAGTATCCGACAGATCAAAGCAAGTACCCAGAGACTGGAAGATTCCAGAAATGAAGTTGTTCAGGCAGTTGGGGAATTGTCCGGAATTGCGGAAGAAAATGTGGAAAGCACGAAAAAAACCTACGATGGAACACAGGAAGTTGTAGAAACGTTCCAGCAGGTATATGTAAGTGCCGAGCAGCTGCGGGAGATTTCTGATAAACTGGTAAAAGGAATCGGGTATTTTCATATCTAAAAGAAACACAGAGTGTCGGAAAATTCCGGCACTCTTTTTATGTCATGAATCTGGTATAAATCCTGTGATTCTGATATTCATAAATTTGTGAATCCGTTACAATGGGGTAAAAGGCTTGAAAATTGAAAGGTTGGAGGTTTCACATGAATTTTGGATATTTTGATGATGAGAAAAGAGAGTATGTAATCACACGCCCGGATACACCGGCGCCGTGGGCGAATTATCTGGGGTCACCGGAGTATGGTGCGCTGATTTCAAATAATGCAGGAGGATACAGTTTTGCCAGATCTGGTGCAAACGGAAGAATCCTGCGTTATATTTTTAACCAGTTTGATCAGCCGGGACGCTATATTTATCTGCGGGATAATGAGAGCAAAGACTACTGGTCTGCATCCTGGCAGCCGGTAGGAAAAGATCTGGAAAGTTATAAAAGTGAGTGTCATCATGGAACAGCATACACAAAGATGCTTGCAGATTACAGTGGAATCCATTCTGAAGTATGTTATTATGTGCCGTTGAATCAGACATATGAGGTCTGGCATCTGAAAGTGACCAATGCGTCAGCGTGTGAAAGAAACCTGACCATCACCGGTTATGCGGAATTTACCAATAACAATAATTATGAACAGGATCAGGTAAATCTGCAGTATTCCCAGTTCATCACGAGTACGGTATTTGAGACAAACCGTATCCGGCATATTATTCACGGTAATCTGGACTGGGTGAAAGAAGGAGAGGAAGTGGATAACAAGCTTGCAATCTCCCGTTTCTTTGCACTGACCGGTGCACCGGTGGACAGTTACTGTGGAGATAAAGAATCGTTTCTTGGACGCTATCACGGATATCATAATCCGGTGGGGGTGGAAAACGGAAAATTATCCGGGGAAATGTGCTACAACGAAAACGGGTGCGGAGCACTGGCAGCTCAGATGCTTCTGAAACCGGGAGAAACAAAGGAAATTGCATTTCTTGTCGGAATGAAAGAACATGAGGAAGCAGAAGTAATCTGTAACCGCTATGCAGATGTGGCAGCACAGTGTGAGACGGAACTGAAAGAACTGACGGGCTACTGGCATGAAAAACTGGAACATTTTCAGGTACATACACCAAGCAGGGAATTTGATACCATGATCAATACCTGGAACGCATACAACTGTTTTATGACATTCATCTGGTCACGTGCGGCGTCGTTTTTCTACTGTGGTCTGCGAAACGGTTACGGATACCGCGATACCGTGCAGGATATTCAGGGTGTGATTCATCTTGCACCGGAGATGGCACTCGAAAAGATCCGGTTTATGCTTTCGGCACAGGTGGATAACGGAGGAGGACTTCCGCTTGTCAAATTTACACACAATGCCGGACATGAGGATACGCCGGATGATGCTTCCTATGTACAGGAAACCGGGCATCCGGCATATCGTGCGGATGATGCTCTGTGGCTGTTTCCAACGGTATATAAATATATTGCGGAGTCCGGAAATCTGGCATTTATCGATGAAGTGATTCCGTTTGCCAATAAAGATGAAGCCACTGTATACGAGCACTTGAAGAGAGCACTTGCGTTTTCTGTGAATCATCTGGGACCGCACGGACTGCCGGCAGGACTTTATGCGGACTGGAATGACTGTCTGCGTCTGGGCAAAAATGGAGAGTCCTCGTTTGTTGCACTGCAGTTTTATTATGCAATGACGATTTTAAAACAGTTTGCCGCATACAAAGAAGATCAGGCATATATGGATTATCTGGAAGAAGAACAGAAAAAACTTGGAACATTAATTAACAATCTCTGCTGGAATGAGGATCGTTTTATCCGTGGATTTACGGAAGCCGGAGAGGTGATTGGAAAACGCACGGATCCGGAAGCAAATATGTGGCTGAATCCACAGAGCTGGGCTGTGATCAGTGGACTGGCAACAAAGCAGCAGGCAGAACTTTCCATGGAAAATGTAAGAAAGCGGTTAAACACAGAGTATGGAGCGATTCTGATGGACCCACCATATCATCTGCATGCATTTGACGGAGCACTGGCTGTGATTTACAATCCTGGTACAAAAGAAAATGCCGGTATCTTTTCCCAGTCGCAGGGATGGCTGATTCTGGCAGAAGCATTGCTGGGGCATGGGGATCAGGCATTTACCTATTTTATGGAAAATGCACCGTCTGCACAGAACGATCGTGCTGAGATCCGGAAACTGGAGCCATACTGTTATGGACAGTTTACGGAAGGAAAAGACAGCCCGCATTTTGGTCGTTCCCATGTGCACTGGCTGACCGGAACTGCTTCCACTGTAATGGTAGGATGTGTGGAAGGAATCCTTGGCATGCGTCCGGACTTTGGAGGACTTCGTATTGCACCATCCATTCCGGCGGACTGGGATCAGTTTACCATTGAGAAGGATTTCCGGGGAAAACATCTTCATATTGTGGTAGAAAATCCAGAGCATGTACAGAGTGGATGTAAAGCGTTGTACGTGAATGAGGAAAAGATGGAAGACAACTACATTCCGGTAGAAAAAATGACCGATCAGACGAAGGTACGCCTTGTGATGGCATAGAAGGGAGAAGTTATGAAAAACGATATGCAGTTTACAGGAAAAAACGGAGAATTTCAAATCCGTCATATGGTTGAAAAAACACAGCTCAATTTTCCGGTGGCAAATGAAGAGGGAATCAAAAGCAGCGTGACGCAGACCTTCGGCGGCGATTGTAAGCTGGATCAGAACCATTTTCTGTTGGAACCGGTGAGCATCGAAAATCTGCACAATAACAGAAGTACCCGCAATGTCTGGTGTACAATCAACCGGAAGGAACATGTGTCACTGACCGGAGTTTCGGCGCAGGCAGAATATGCACGCTTCCTTGGAAAAGAGGAGGAAGTGACATTCGATGCCGGATTTATGTGGCAGGAGACGAAGCGGGAATTAAGAACAGAAAATCGAGGCAGCCGTGCGGATCTTTGCTCCGCTTGGAGTACCGGCAGAACTGATGCAGGTGCGCGTTACCAATAAATCGGATATGGATATGTGTGTGCGCGTGACTTCTGCTATCCCAATTTACGGCAGAAGCGCGGATAATCTGCGCGATCACCGCCATGTAACTTCCCTGCTTCACCGGATCCGTACTACCGGACGCGGCGTGATCTGTAAACCGGTATTGTCATTTGATGAACGCGGACATCAGAAAAATCATATGATTTATTTTGAGATGGGCAGTCAGGGAGATGGAACAAAACCGGAATCGTTCTTCCCAACGGTGGAATCGTTTATCGGAGAAACCGGAACATTTCTGGCACCGGATGCGCTTAAAAATAAAGAAAAAGGCTGTCCGGCCGGTTGTACCGTGGATGGAAAAGAAGCAATGGGGGCGATGGCATTTCCGGAGATTACCCTTGCAGCAGGAGCACATGTCGATTATATTCTGCTTGGTGGCATGACAGAGGATCCGAAGCTGGCAGAACAGGCAGCAGAAATGTTTTGCACGACCAAACAGGCAGATGCTGCCTTTGAACAGGCAAAAAATTACTGGAATGGGCTGGTCAATATTTCCTTTGAAACCGGAAACCCCAAAGAAGACAGTTATCTGAAATGGATCTGTTTCCAGCCGGTTCTTCGCAGAATCTACGGATGTTCGTTTTTGCCGTATCATGATTATGGCAGAGGCGGCAGGGGCTGGCGTGATCTGTGGCAGGATTGTCTCTCCCTTCTGATTCTCGACCCGAAGGAAGTTCGCTCCATGATTTTAAACAGCTTTGCGGGTGTCCGCTTTGACGGGACCAATGCGACAATTATCGGGGATAAGCCGGGAGAATTTGTTGCAGACCGCAACAATATTACAAGAGTCTGGATGGATCATGCGTACTGGCCGTTTGTTACCACAAAATTGTATCTGAACCAGACGGGAGATCTGGATATTCTGGATCAGAAAGTGGCGTATTTTAAGGACCCGCAGGCAAAGCGTGGAACTGCCGGGGACGCAGAGTGGACACCGGCATATGGGATGCGCCAGAAAGATGTAAATGGCAATATTTACGAGGGCACGGTTTTAGAACATCTGCTTTTGCAGAATCTGTGCGCTTTCTACGAGGCGGGAGAACATGGAATGATGCGTCTTCGCGGTGCTGACTGGAATGATGCACTGGATATGGCAGCGGAAAAAGGAGAAAGCGTGGCTTTTACCTGTGCGTATATCGGAAATCTCCGTGATTTGGCAGATACCCTTGAAAAATACGAAGCGGCAAGCGGAAAGAAAGAGATTACACTGGCAAAAGAGATGGAAATTCTGATCAGACAGGACCGCACATCGTATGATTCGGCAGAAAAACGGAATGTTGTTTTAAACAATTATGTGAGTCAGTGTGTGCATAATATTTCTGGAGAACAGATTTCTGTGGATATCAGTACTCTGGTGCAGAATCTGCGGGAGCGTGCTGACTGGTATACCGGATTGATCCGTACGCAGGAATGGGTAACGGATGAAAACGGAAATGGCTGGTTTAACGGATATTATGATAATCACGGCAGACCGGTGGAAGGCAAAAGGGATAATCATGTCCGTATGATGCTGACCGGTCAGGTATTTTCTGTTATGGGAAATGTCGCAGATGATGCACAGACCGCTGCGATTATAAAAAGTGCAGACCTGTATCTGTATAAAAAAGAGGTGGGAGGCTACCGGCTGAACACGGATTTTAAGGAAGAAAAATTTGATCTGGGACGAATGTTTGGATTTGCTTATGGCGAAAAAGAAAATGGTGCGGTTTTTTCCCATATGACGGTGATGTATGCAAATGCATTGTATCAGAGAGGTTTTGTAAAGGAAGGATACAAGGCATTGTATACCTTGTTCGAACAGGCAATGAACACACCGGTGAGCCTGATGTATCCTGGAATTCCGGAATATTTTGATGCGGACGGAAAAGGAAAATATCCGTATCTGACCGGGGCAGCCAGCTGGTATATGATGACAATGGTTACACAGATTTTTGGATTCCGCGGAGAATGGGGAGATCTGGTACTAGAACCCAAAATTCTGTTGCGGCAGTTTGACGAAAGTGGCAATTATTCGGCACAGTTCCCATTCCGTGGACAGACATACGCAGTGGTTTACCAGAATCCACAAAAGAAAGAATATGGGGATTACCGGATCACGGAAGTATGGCTGGATGGTCAGCGGTATGCCGGAGAAACAAATACAGGCATCTGCATTCCGTTTGCCGTACTTGAAGGAAAAGAAAACCATACACTTCGGATTGTTCTGGGATAGCAGAATTTTACCATGTGCTTTTGTACTTGGAACTGCGGTATTGTTTTGGGGTCATACCGACATAGTGCTGGAATGTCTGGATAAAATGACTCTGGGAAGAAAATGATAAATAGTTTGCAATCTGAATGTAGGTAAAATCGGAAAAGCGTAGAAGATTCTGCGCTTTTTCGATTTTTTTTTCGCGGATATAATCACTGATCGACACACCGAGGTTCTGCTTAAACAACCGGGACAGATAGCTGGCAGACAAATTGGTGCAGACCGCAAGATCTTCCACGGTGATTCTTGCACTGATGTGGGCATAGATATAATCAATACACTGTGCAACCGGTTTGGATAATGCGGTATTCTTCTGCAGAAGGCGCATTTTTCCGGTGAAGTCAAGAGCCATCTCATGATGCAGATCTGATATTTCCTGAATGGTGCTGCAGGCATCCATGTGAATAATGTAAAAATCGCTCAGACGGTAGGCCTGCTCTGTTTCCATGCCGCCGTCAATGCAATACCGTGTGACCAGTGCAACGGTAATAACAAAATGATATTTTAAGTTTGTCAGGGGATTTTTGGAAAGAATTCCCATGCCTTCGGGATTGGTAAACGCTTCTTCCTTTAAATTTTTACTGACTGCTTCGATGTTTCCGTCTTTTACGGCTTCAAAAAAGGAATATTCCTCGGAAAGCGCACGATGATGGATTTCGTATTCGCTGTCTTCGATTTCTTTTTTGCTCCATTGATTTTTCAGCATGACAAGACCTCCTGTTTATATCTGTAGATTATGTCATGAATCTGATATATTTGCAAGCATTTTTGTATCAGAACCCATTGGAAAACTCTATAATAAAACCATGCTTAAGGCAGAAAAGAAAAGGAGGAAATTTACTATGAAAAAGAAAGCAGTCAGTGCATTATTATGTGCAGCCATGGTAGCAGGAATGCTTGCAGGTTGCGGAAAAGGAAGTGATTCCGGTACACCGTCAGATACATCCAAGGGGGATGCGTCAAACGCAACAGAAAGTGCTTCATCAAATCTGAAAGATGATGGAAAGGTATTAAATATTTACTGCTGGAACGAGGAGTTCAAGAGCCGTATTACCGCACACTATCCGGATTACAAGGAAGTGGATGCAACACACGGAAAAATCGGAGATGTAGATGTTGTATGGAACATCACACCGAGTGATGACAATGCATATCAGAACAACCTGGATGCAGCGCTGTTAAATCAGCAGGATGCTCCGGCAGATGACAAGATTGATATTTTCCTGGTAGAAGCAGACAATGCATTAAAGTATGTAGATACGGATTACACAGCACCGGTAAAAGATCTTGGAATTACCGATGCGGATCTTTCCAAGCAGTACCAGTACACAAAGGATATCGTAACCGATTCCAAGGGAGTGTTAAAAGGAGTTTCATGGCAGGGCTGTCCAGGCGTTCTTTTCTATAACAGAGAGGCTGCAAAGGATGTACTGGGAACCGATGATCCGGATGAAGTACAGAATTATGTATGTGACTGGGATACTTTCAATGATACTGCTGCAAAAATGCAGGCAAAAGGTTACATGATGATTTCATCTGTAAATGATACATACCGTGTATACTCCAACAATGTCTCAAGCAAGTGGGTAGAAGACGGAAAAGTACAGGTAGATGACAATATCATGAAATGGGTGGACGATTCCAAAAAACTCGTAGATGCAAAAGAGGCAGGAACCTTTGATATGTGGTCCGATGACTGGTCAAAGGGATTTTATCCGGACGGAAAAGTATTCTGCTACTTTGGACCGGCATGGCTTGTAAACTTCTCTATGGCAGCTGATACCGAAGGATCTATCGGTTACAACGGCGGATGGGGTGCAGCCCAGGGACCACAGGGATTCTTCTGGGGCGGTACATGGATCTGCGCAGCTCAGGATACAGATAATGCAAGTCTTGTAAAAGACATTATGTTAAAGATGACAACCGATGATGACGTCATGAAAGACATTGTTTTAGATGATGATGATTTCGTAAACAACAACACCGTTATGAACGGACTGGCAGACGGATCAATTAAGGCAAAAGACGGAAAAGAATATAGCAGCAAGATCCTTGGAGGACAGAACCCACTGTCTATGTACTGCGCAGGTGTTGAGACACTGGATCTGAGCAACATTTCCGCATATGACCAGGGCTGCAACGAAGAGTTCCAGAAAGCAATGAAGAATTACTTTGAAGGAAAGGCAACCAAGGACGAAGCATTAGAGTTATTCTACAAAGGTGTTACCGAGAAATATCCAGAGCTTACTTACTAATTTTTGTTACACATAAGGTCTGAAGCCGGAGTCACCTCTCCCATATTATGGCTCCGGCGGGACGACCGCCAATACCGCGGAGGTAGAAATATGAATAAGAGTAAAGGAAAGGTCGTTCGTTACAACAAATGGGGCTACATTTTTCTGATCCCGTTTATTGTTGTATATGTCGTTTTTCAGCTGATACCATTGATCAGCACAATTTATAACAGTTTTTTCGAAAATTATATGTCCGGTCTCAACCAGGTTGGACCGACATTTGTAGGTTTAGATAATTACAGAGAGTTATTCAAAAGTGGAGACGTGTGGATTTATTTTAAAAATACAATGATCCTCTGGATTATGTGTTTTATTCCGCAGATCTTTTTTTCACTCCTGCTGGGCGCATGGTTCTCCGATGTACGCCTGCGATTGAAAGGATCACGTTTTTTTAAGACCGTGATCTACCTGCCAAATCTGATTATGGCATCTGCATTTTCCATGTTGTTTTTTACACTGTTTTCAGATGCAGGTCCGATTAACTCTCTTTTGATGCAGATTGGATTTATCTCAGAACCATATAAATTTTTATCCCATACCGGAAGTGCCAGAGGCCTGATTGCACTGATGAACTGCCTGATGTGGTTCGGAAATACAACCATTCTTCTGATGGCCGGAATGATGGGAATTGATACTTCTTTATTTGAAGCGGCAGAAGTGGATGGAGCAACTTCTACACAGGTATTTTTTAAGATTACACTGCCTCTGCTTCGCCCGATTCTGATTTATGTAGTGATTACTTCACTGATCGGTGGATTACAGCTTTTTGACGTGCCACAGATTCTGACAAACGGAACCGGAAATCCGATGCGTTCTACCATGACACTGATCATGTATCTGAACAAGCATCTGTACAGCAAGAACTATGGTATGGCAGGAGCACTTTCCGTGGTACTGTTTATCATTACAAGTCTTTTGAGTCTGCTTGTATTTAAAGTATCCGGAAACGATAAGAGAAAGGGGTGATTGTGATGGCAAAGTAAGAAAGATATGGAAGGCGGACTTGGGATTCATGCCAGACGTGCCATCGCATATATTGTTTTAATTATAATTTCATTTTTCTGCCTGTTCTGGTTTTATATCATGTTTATCAATGCGACGCGTTCTAAAGGTGAGCTGAAAGCAGGGTTTACGGCATTGCCGAGCGATCATTTGCTGACAAACTGGAACAATCTGGTACATGGAACACTGCCGATCTGGTCGGGCATGTTTAACAGTCTGATCATTGCAGCAGCAACCGCAGTTTTGTGTGTATATTTTTCTACCATGACTGCATATGCCATTCATGCATACGATTTTAAATTAAAGAAATTTATTTATCCGTTTATTCTGATGATTATGATGATTCCGACACAGGTTACGGCACTCGGATTTATCAAACTGATTACAGGCATGGGACTGATGGATTCCTTTATTCCACTGATTGTTCCGGCCATTGCATCTCCGGTTACGTTCTTTTACATGAAACAGTACATGGAGAGTGCGCTTCCGCTTTCGCTGATAGAAGCTGCACGTATTGATGGTTCCGGAGAGTTTCGTACGTTCAACAGCATCGTTCTGCCGTTGATGAAGCCGGCGATCGCCGTACAGGCAATTTTCAGTTTCGTCAGCAGCTGGAACAATTACTTTACACCGGCACTTGTGCTGCATGATGACAAGAAAAAGACACTTCCGATTCTGATCGCGCAGCTGCGTGGTGCAGACTGGCTGAAGTTTGATATGGGGCAGGTATATGTCATGATTACATTCTCGATCCTGCCGGTTATCGTTGTGTATCTGATTCTTTCCAAGCATATTGTACAGGGGGTTGCTCTGGGAAGCGTAAAAGGATAATAGAAAAAGAAAGGGGTTTTTACAGTGAAAAACAAAACATTATGGAAACAGGTGGGAGCGGCAGCAATTGCTGCTGCCATGGTAATGAGTACAGTACCGGCGACGCCGGTACAGGCGGCAGGCGGTAAAACGCTTGCCGTTTCTTCTCAAAAGCAGCTGAATCAGGCATTAAAAACCGTAAAAGGGAAGAATGCGGTCATTACCGTAAAAGCAGGGAAAAATGTAAAGATTACGATTCCAAAGGGAACTTATAAAGTGACCATTCGGGTGGTCGGAAAAAAGGCAGCCGTTGTAAATAATGGTACCGTCAAAGAAATTGTTGTAAACAGTAAGGGAACGGTTGCGATCAAAAACAATGGTACCATAAAGAAAGTGACGGTACAGAATGCAAAAAGTGTTTCCTTTTCCGGAAACCATAAAAAGGCAGTGCCGGTTGTTGTAAATGCCGAAGACGTTTCGATGATTCTGGCAGCACCGGCGAAAATAACCGCAAAGAAAGATGTGAACATTGTGCTCAAAAAAGGTGCGGAAAAATCATCCATAACGTGTACAAAAAATGTACAGGCACAGGTGGATAATCAGACAAAGAAAGCAATATCTGTAAAAATTGCGGATGGAACAACGCTGAAAGTGGAATCCGGTGAATCCTGCACCATAACTCCGAAGGGAAAGAAAGAAGACACTTCCGGAGAAGACAAGACGGATGAAAAAGATAAGACGGATGGAAAAGACCAGAAAACAGACGATACCTCGGACGGAAATGCTTCTTCCGGCAGTTCTTCTTCGGGCAATTCTTCTGGTGGAACAACAGTTGAGACACCTTCAAAGCTGACCGAAGCGGATCTCTTAAAACAGGGCTATCAACTGAAGTGGCAGGACAACTTTGACGGAAATTTTTTAAACCGTGCAGACTGGAATGTGGAACTGCATGAAAAAGGCTGGGTCAACAGTGAGTGGCAGGAATATGTGGATTCTGACAAAAATATTCAGGTCAAAGACGGAAAACTGCTGATCAAGCCGGTGGAAACGGTGAATGCAGACGGAACCAGAAGCTACACGTCCGGTCGTATTAATACACAGGGCAAACATGATTTTAAGTATGGATATTTTGAGTGCCGTGCAAAAGTTCCGACCGGAAAAGGCTATCTGCCGGCATTCTGGATGATGCCGACGGACGAAAATCTGTATGGACAGTGGCCAAAATGCGGTGAGATCGACATCATGGAAGTGATGGGGCAGGAAACAAATAAAGCATATGGTACCATTCATTACGGAGAACCGCATGATCAGAGTCAGGGAACCTGTACGGTAGATGCAAAAAATAATTTTGCAGATCAGTATCATACATATGCCTGTGACTGGGAGCCAGGAAAGATTACCTGGTATATTGATGGTGTGAAATTTCATGAAGAGTCCGACTGGTTTTCTGCAAAGAGCGGGCAGGGAGAAGTGGCTTATCCGGCACCGTTTGATCAGCCGTTTTATATGATTTTGAATCTGGCGGTCGGTGGCAGCTGGGTAGGGTATCCGGATGATTCGACCACCTATGCCGATCAGCAGTTTGCAGTGGATTATGTGAAAGTATATCAGAAAGACAGTTATGACGAAAATGTGGAAAAACCGGTAAAGAATGTTATTTTAAGAGAGCCGGATACAACGGGAAATTATATTAACAACGGTGATTTCTCCATAGCAGAGAATTTAAGTGATGACAAAAACTGGAAATTTCTTACCACTTTAGATGGTGATGGAAAAGCAGAAATTAAGAATCATGAGATGGTTATTTCTACAGTAAATATGGGAACCGCAGATTACAGCATTCAGCTGGTACAGCCGGATGTGCCGTTACAAAAAGGCGGAACATATAAAGTAACCTTTGATGCTTATGCGGATGAGGCGCGTACAATGATTGCAGATATTTCCGGACCGGATCATAATTATACGAGGTATTGGAAGGATACAAAAGTGGAACTTGGAACACAGAAAACGACATATACTTATGTGTTTCAGATGACAGGTTCCGATGATGCCAACGGACGTCTGGAATTTAATCTGGGAAATGCTGCTTCCACAGCAGCAGTGCACCTTTCCAATGTGCGCATTGAAAAGACCGGATATGAAGAAATCAAAGAAGACACCACAAAGAAAGTGCTTGCAGACGGAAATTATGTCTACAACGGTTCCTTCCAGGAAGGGAAGAACCGTCTGGGTTACTGGGACATCACGAAACCGGAAAATGCAACCACAGAGGTAACCGGTCTGGAAGATGGACGCCGTCTGAAAGTGGTAAGCCCAAAAGGAACTGTGGTAACAGCAGGACAGCAGGGGCTTGCTCTGAGTGAGGATACAGAATATGTGCTCAGTTTTTCGGCTCAGGCAAACGAAGCAGAAACTATGACAGTACATGTTGCCGGACAGGAATTTCAGGCAGAACTTACCAATGAAAAGAAAAATTACCGTTTTTCCTTTCAGACGGCAGCGGATCTGACAGATAAGAATATTTCCTTTGATCTCGGGCTGGGGACAACCGTATATCTCGACGATGTGCGGATTGATGAGGACAGTCTGATCAAAAACGGAAGTTTTAATGCAGGTATGGCAGGTTTTGAAGTCTATTGCTATACACCATCCAATGTAAAGTATGTTGTTGACTCCTTAAACGAAGACAATGCGGCAGATTTCACAATTGACGATACCGGGGAAGCTGACTGGCATATCCAGTTAAAGCAGACAGGGGTAAAACTCGAACAGGGACAATGGTATCGACTCTCCCTGAAAATGAAATCTTCTATCGACCGTAAAGTGTCTTATGCGTTGCAGAGAGATGGAAGCACCCATAAGGATGCAGATGGAAATGAGGACTGGACTCCATACTGCCAGGAAACCGTAGATCTGACCGGCGAATATCAGACGATCACGAAAGAGTTTCAGATGAAAGAGGATACAGATCTGGAAACGATCTTTAATATTGCCATGGGTGCAGTCGGTGGAAAACAGATCACACAGCAGCACAGAATCTGTATGGATGACATTGTGCTGGAAAAGATAGAGGCACTGGAGATCAAGCCGGAGGAAACCGGAAAGAATCTGCTGACCAATGGAGATTTTTCGAATGGAACGAATGGATGGGACATTAATGCAAATGCGGATCAGACGGCAACAACAGTAGTTACTGATGGCGGTATTGTGTTTCAGGTGAAAAATCCGGGCGAAAAAGACTGGGATGTTCAGCTTAAGCAGACTGGATTTACACTTGAAAAAGGATGTAAATATCGTGTAAAATTCAAAGTCACTTCGACGAAAGCACGAACCATAAAACTCGGCTTAATGGATAACAGTTCCCAGAAGTGGTATGGCGGAGCAGATATTTCTCTGGCGGAAGCAGAGGAAAAGGAAGTTAGTTATGAATTTACGATGCAGCAGGACACAGATAATGTTTCAGAAATGTTTATTTCCATGGGAAAAATCAGTGATAAAAATACACCAGCTTCAGACATTACGCTGACGAATTTCTCTCTTGAGAAGATCACAGAGTAGTACCAGAAAGATAGTTTAAAAAGAAAACAGAAAAGACACCATGACAGAATCCATTTTTACGACAGGGGGCGTGTCATGGCGTTTTTCTGCATATTGGGGGAAGAAAAGGGGAGAAGAGGAGTAATAAAAGGAGACATTTGAATGAGAAAGAAGAGTTGGAAACAGGTAGCGGCAATTGTCATATGTGCGGCATTATTAAGTGGATGTACGGGAGAAAACGGACAGAAAAAAAATACCGGGCGTAAGGAAGGACAGGTTGTAAATATTTATTGCTGGAATGATGAGTTTAAGGAAATTTATGACAAATATGCATCAGATCTTGCTAAAAAACACGATGTTGAAGTGAACTTTGTCATAATTTCCAGTGATAATAATGCTTATCAGATCAATCTGGATGAAGCATTAAAAGAGCAGAATACATGTATTGATGATGACAAAGTGGATTTGTTTTTAATTGAGGCAGATTACGCATCAAAATATGTAAAGTCAGATAATTCCATTGATGTAAAAAAAACAGTGGGACTGACCGATGAGGATCTGAAGCAGCAATATGATTATACAAAGAAAATTGTATCGGAAAATGGAATACAAAAGGGAGTGACCTGGCAGGCAACGCCGGGGTTGTTTGCGTATCGCAGGTCCATTGCAAAAAAGGTATTGGGTACAGACGATCCGGATCAGGTACAAAAGCAACTGAAGGATTGGGATAAGTTTGATCAGGTTGCACAGAAGATGAATGCCGCCGGATATAAAATGTTATCGGGATATGATGATTCCTATCGGGCATTTTCCAACAATGTCTCACATCCCTGGGTGGTCGGTAACAAGATTGTTATAGATGAAAATATCAAGAAGTGGATTCGTCAGACGAAGGAATATGCTCAAAAAAGATTATAACAATCATACCACACTGTGGAGTCCGCAGTGGACGCAGGATCAGGGACCGGATGGGAATGTTTTTGGCTTTTTCTATTCGACCTGGGGCATTAATTTTACTCTGATGGGAAATGCATTGGCAGACAGTAGTAAACCCGCAGAAAAAGGAAATGGAATTTACGGAGATTATGCCGTGTGTGAAGGTCCACAGGCATATTATTGGGGCGGTACATGGATGTGTGCGGCGCAGGGAACCGATAATATTCCTTTTATCAGGGATTTGATGAAGCGTCTGACGTGTGATATCAAAACCATGAAGCAGATTACATTGGATACGCAGGACTATACCAATAATGAGAAAGCAATGGATGAGATTGCAAAAAGTAACTATCAGTCGGATTTCCTTGGTGGACAAAATCATATTGCACTTTTTGCAGAGGCTGCAAAAAGAAAATTGATATGAGTAATATATCAGATTATGATAAGGACTGCAATGAGCAGATTCAACAGTGTCTGCATCCGTATTTTGAAGGTAAAATTTCACTTGCGCAGGGAATGGACGATTTTTATAAAAAGATGGAGCAATTGCATCCGGAATTATCCCATTAATTTAGGCAGAAAGAGAGGAAATACCTATGAAGTGGTTGAATCAGATCAGTATTAAAGTAAAGGTTATGCTGCCAATTTGTATTTTGGGAATTGTTATTCTTTTGGCAAGTATTTCAAGTCTTGTAAATTCGAAAAGGCTGTTGCAGGCGGGGGTTGTAATTTCGCAGGATTGTTCGAAGAGTATTGAACTATTGATGGATATGTCATCCGAGCTGGAATCCATGGGGAAAAATATGTATGGACACTGTGATGCGGAAAATTCTATTTCCAAAGAAAGCTTTGCAACAACCATCCATGAAAAGCTGGAATCTATGGATAGTTATTTTAAACAGTATAAAAAACAGAAAAAAACAGCGCGGGAAAAAGAATATTTCGGGGCATTACAAAATCGCTTTAAAAAGTATAAAGAAGGAATGGAACAGGTTCTTACCGCAAGTTCAAAAGGCGATGCGGATGGTGCAACGGAGGCAATCAATGTGATACAGAAACCTTCGGAAGATTATCTTGCAAAGAAAATCAGCAGTCTGATTGCTATGCGGAAACAGGCAATGAATCATTCATTACAAGTACAGCAGGCAGAATATGAATTTTCAAGGAATTCTGCTATTGTATTCGTTGCAGTTTCAATGCTTATGATTTTGTTTTCTCTTTGGATTTGTGTGAAAGGGATTGTAGGACCGATGCACTATATCAGTCACACATTGCAGAAAATGGTGGCAGATATTGAAAAAAATCAGGGAGATCTTTCTGTAAGATTAAAGATTTCAGGAAAAGATGAGATTGGTAAAGTTGGAAGGAATGTAAATGCATTTATTGATACGCTTCAAAATGTTATGGGACGGATTACAGACAGTTCTTTGCGTATGAACCAGATTATCCGGGAGGTGGATGACAAGGTACGTAGTTCAAACGAAAATTCGGATGATATTTCCACTGCCATGGAAGAATTATCGGCATCCATGATTTCCGTTGCAGATATGGTTTCCGGGATTACAAAAAATATGAAAGAAGTGGAAGATCGTACGAAAGAACTTTCGGAAAAATCGGATGGTCTTTTATCCTATTCAGATACGATGGATCAGAACGCGGATAAACTCAAAAATGATGCAATTTTAAATAAAAAAAATACGGGAGAAATTGTCACTGATATTATCGGAAAACTGCAGACAACAATTCAGGAAAGTAAAAAAGTAGAAAAAGTCAGTGAACTTACTAATGATATTTTAAATATTGCAGATCAGACCAATCTGCTTGCATTAAATGCATCCATTGAGGCAGCACGTGCAGGGGAAGCAGGACGTGGTTTTGCAGTAGTTGCCTCTGAAATTGGTAAATTATCGGAATCCAGCAGGGACGCAGCGGTTAATATCCAGTCCATCAATAGTACCGTGATTGGAACCGTGCAGGAATTGATAAAAAATGCTAACGCGCTGGTAACTTATATGGAACAGAATATACTTCCGGATTATGACAATTTTGTGTGCGCTGGGGCACAGTATAATGATGATGCAGTCTATATTAATGAAGTGGTTGAGAAGTTTCATCAGATGGCGGCAGATTTAAAACAGCGCACCGAGTCAGTAATGGAATATATTTCACAGATTCAGAGGGCGGTAGAAGAAGGCTCTGAAGGTATTAATCTTGCTGCAAAAAATACAGCCACGCTTTCCGAAGAAATTTCACACATTTCCAGCCAAATCATGCATAATAAAAAAATAGCTGATGTACTCAGTGAAGAAGCAGAACACTTTATTTAATAAAGGACACAGATGGAGAAGGTATGAAACGAAAAATTGCAATTATTGCAGACGGATGGCGCAGACATATTACATATGTCTGGATCCGGGGATGCAGGAATTACATCAAAGAACATGAGCTGGATATAGAAATTTCGGTATTTCACAGTTTCGGAAATTTCAGCAGGGATGAAAAATTCAATGCAGGAGAATACAATATCATCCATCTGCCGGATTTGTCACAGTTTGATGGTATTATTCTGGAAGTTACGAATATGCTGAATCAGAAAAAGAGGCAGCAGATCATACGGATTATTCAGGAGTCCGGGGTACCGGCAGTATCGCTGCTTGAAAAAATTCCGGGATTGTATCATGCAGGACTGGACAATTACGCAACAATGGAACAGATGGTGGAGCATCTGATAGTGGCTCATTCCTGCAAAACATTAAACTATGTGGGAGGACCGGCAGACAGCCAGGAAAATCTTTTGCGTTGGCAGGCTTATGAAGATGTCCTGCAAAGATATGGAATTCCGCTTGAAAATGACAGAATCTGGAATGAAAGCTATGAAGTGGAGAGCGGTGTCCGTGCATTCATACATTTTCAGGAAAAACATCTGCTGCCGGATGCCTTTGTCTGCGCAAATGAGAATATTGCGGTGGGGCTCTGCCATCAGGCACAGCAGGAAGGATTTAAAATTCCGGCTGATTTGTGTGACAGGATTTGATAATTTTGATAAAGCATCTTATTACAGACCGCGGATTACGGACGGTGTCATACGAGAGAGAAGTCATTGCTGAGGCAGCCATGGATCTTTTGGTACAGATCTGGGGGCAGAATACAACAGCTGACTGTAAAACGGTTCCTGTACAAATGTTGTTTCAGGATAGTTGTGGCTGTAAACCAGAACAGGTAAGAAGCAGGAGTGAATATATTGAAGACCGGATTTTTCAGGAAGTGAGGGAAATTGATCTTCACAATGAGATTATGGAATTAAAGCACAATCTTATCGAGTGTGAAGATTATAAGCAGATGGCACAGTATTTTACAAAATGTGTCTGTGGTCTGCGTTGTAAAGGCGTGCGTATCTGGATGAATCAGGATCTGGTGGAGGAATCATTGAGCGATTCCATGGGTGAGGCTTCTTATATTACAGATGGATATCCGGATACCATGCACGTGATCTGTGAAAAGGGAATGGAGCAGGAATATTCATTGTATGTGTATGCACCACTGCATTTCCGGGAGCGGGAAGTAGGGTATGTTGTTCTGGCAGACTGCGATTATATGCTTGAAAATCAGTTCTTGTTTGAAACAATGAATACGTATCTGGAATCCCTGGAATATCTGTATCGCAAACTCAGGCTTCGAAAAGCAAACGAAAAATTATCCCGGTTGTATGTGCTGGATTCTCTTACAGGGTTGTATAACCGTATGGCATACCAGGAGTTTGCAGAGCCTTTGTATGAAAAATGCAGATTGCAAAAAAAACCGGTGACGGTTATGTTCATTGACGCGGATCATCTGAAATATATCAATGATACGTTTGGGCATGATATGGGGAATCTGGAAATTCGTGGGATAGCAGATGGGATTCGTAAAGTATTTCCGCCGGAAGCCGTTTCCATGCGGTACGGTGGAGATGAGTTTGTTGTACTGCTTCCGGGATGTGAAAAAGCGCAGGCTGAAAGTTTAAAGGCAGCGTTTTTAAAAGCATTGGATGAAATATCAAAAAGTCTTCATGCTGAATTTGATGTGGAAGCGAGTATCGGATATGAGGTAGTTCTCTGCGGGGAAAAAAGTCTCAATGAATGTATCAATAATGCGGATGAAAAAATGTATCAGTTTAAAAAAGCGCGGAAAGCACAGCGCGAATAAGTGCTGTTTCTGGGAACCGGATGTCCGGTTCCCATTTTTTCTGAAATGATTGCAAAAGTACGGAAAATACCGTAAGATATAGGAATGAAGAAGGAGAACGGCATGTATTATTTGATGAATAAAAATGAGAAAATTGCAAAGACGGCATTTGAAGGGGGGCTGCATGGGCGGCATCTGAGCACAACATCCCCGGAGTATGGCACGGATGGTTCATTTGCCAAGTGTTGGATCAGACTTCCCTATGCAGTGGAACCGGACGAATTTACCTACGGTGGTACTTATTACCGGGAGCATGGACCGCGGATCGGTGACAACTGGGTAAATATAGCGGTGGCATGCTAAAAGTAGTTTTCAGAAAGAGAGAATAGAACATGAAGAAGCGAATCATTTCCGTGCTGCTTGCAACAGTGTTTGCGCTGTCTGTGATTGGATGCGGAACGAAAGATACAAAGGAACAGGATGCCTATCGGCAGTATGGAATTACCTGCATGGAGAGCGGAAAGTATGAAGATGCGGTCAAGGCATTTCAGAATGCGCTTGGAGAGTCGATCGGACATATCGGGGAGAAAGAACTGGATATCTGTTTTTACAAGGCAAAAGCACAGGCACTGGACGGAAAGACAAAAGATGCACTTGCAACGTATAATGCCATTATCAAATATAATAAAGATGCACGCGCATACTATCTGCGTGGAGATCTTTATATGGATATGGGAGAAGAAAAAAAGGGCAGGGCAGATTTTGAGAGTGCTGTGCAGCAAGGCAAAAAAAATTATGAAATCTACATTGGAATCTATGAGTCTTTAAGCCGGCACGAGAAAAAGGATGAGGGACAGAAATATCTGTCTGCTGCGATGGAGATCAAAGGGGATAAACCGGAAGACGAACTGTATAAAGGAAGAATCAGTTATCTGCTCGGTGAAAACAAAGATGCCATCAGTTATCTGGAAAAAGCAAAAGAACATAAGCAGATGCTGGCATCGTATTATCTGGGACTTGCATATGATGCCAATGGAGATTCGGACAAGGCAAAGAAATGTATCGCGGAGTATATAAAGAGTGGAGTGGCTACATCCTATGATTTGTATGAACTTGGCATGCAGGAGATGCAGGATGGAAATTATAAGAATGCACTGACTTATTTTAATTCCGGTCTGGAACTGGAGAAAGTGCCGAATAAGCAGAATCTCATGAAAAGTGCCATTGCGGCATATGAGTACAGTGGCGACTTTGATTCCGCGAAAAAGATGATGAAGGAATATTTAAAGGCTTATCCGGATGATGAGGAAGCAAAACACGAGAATACATTTTTGGAGACTAGATAATGGGTGAACCAATTGTTTTAGAAGATTTTAAAGAGAGAGTTATTCTGGTGGGTGTAAGTGAGCAGGATGGAGACGATGCAGAGGATTCGCTCGCTGAGCTTGCCGAACTGGTAAAGACTGCGGGGGCATCGGTTGCCGGTACGCTGATCCAGAAACGGGAGCTGATCCATCCGGGAACCTATGTGGGAACCGGAAAAGTAGCAGAGATTGCAGAACTTTTAGAGCACACGGGGGCAACGGGAATTGTCTGTGATGATGAATTGTCCCCTGCGCAGTTAAAAAATCTGGAGACGATGTTAAATACCAAGGTGATGGACCGGACGCTTATCATACTGGATATTTTTGCAGCCCGTGCAACAACCAGTGAGGGAAAAATTCAGGTGGAACTTGCTCAGCTGAAGTACCGCCTGAGCAGATTAACCGGACTTGGCAGATCCATGTCCCGTCTGGGTGGTGGAATCGGTACCCGTGGACCGGGAGAAAAAAAGCTTGAGATTGACCGCCGTCTGATCAATGACAGGACTGCACAGCTCAACCGGGAATTAAAAGAAGTGGTCAAACACCGCGAAATTGCCAGAGCAAAAAAGAGAGCGCAATGCAGTTCCGGTTGTGGCAATTGTCGGATATACAAATGCCGGAAAATCCACCCTCCTGAATCATCTGACGGACGCAGAGGTTTTAGAGGAGGATAAACTGTTTGCAACGCTGGACCCGACGACACGGATGCTGGAGCTGGAAGGACACCAGCAGGTGCTGCTGACGGATACGGTAGGTTTTATACGGAAACTGCCGCATCATCTGATTGAGGCATTTAAAAGTACACTGGAAGAAGCCAAATATGCGGACTATATTATTCATGTAGTGGATGCTTCCAATCCGCAGCGCGACAAGCAGATGTATATCGTCTATGAGACACTTGATCATCTTGGCGTTAAAAATAAAAAAATTCTGACGCTTTTTAATAAGATCGATATCAGAACCGATGATGACCCACTGCAGGATTTTCGTGCGGATCATGTTCTTCAGATTTCCGCAACGGAAAATGCCGGACTGGATGCAGTAAAAGATGTGCTGCAGGAAATGTTAAGAGAAGATAAAATTTATATTGAACGCGTGATTCCCTATGCGCAGGCAGGTGTATTGCAGCTTGTACGAAATAAGGGAGAACTTGTCTCAGAAGAGTATGTGCCGGAAGGAATTTCCATTCGGGCATATGTCCCTATGGAGGTATACGGAAAACTGTAATCGCTGTGTGTGAAATTTTATAATCCTTTCTTTTGGCTATGGTTTTAATGGAAATAAATGAAAAAATAAGTAAACAACAGGAAATACAAGTCGGAACAGGTAACTTTTTGGGAAATTAATGGGAATAGGAAATTGTGGAATATGGATGGATTTCCTAAAATATAGGCATCTAATGATAATATGATTTTACAGGAGGACAGTCAGGATGTCAGATGTTGTTGAAAAACAGCCGTTAACCGAAGATTACCTGAAGAAGATGGATGCCTACTGGCGCGCAGCCAATTACCTTGGTGCCGCACAGTTATATCTGCTGGATAATCCACTTCTTCGAGAGCCGCTTACCAGAGATCAGGTAAAGAAAAAGATTGTTGGTCACTGGGGAACCGTACCGGGACAGAACTTTGTCTATGTACATTTAAACCGTGTGATCAAAAAGTATGATCAGGATATGATTTTAATTTCCGGTCCGGGACACGGCGGAAACTTCTTTGTTGCCAATACTTATCTGGAAGGTACCTATAGCGAGGTATATCCAAATATCGGAGAAGATATGGATGGACTGAAGAAACTGTGTAAGCAGTTCTCTTTCCCGGGAGGAATCTCCAGCCATGTAGCTCCGGAAACTCCGGGTTCCATCAACGAAGGTGGTGAGCTGGGATATTCCCTGGCACATTCGTTTGGTGCGGTATTTGATAACCCGGATCTGATTGCTGCCTGTATCGTGGGAGACGGTGAGTCCGAGACCGGACCTCTTGCAACTTCATGGCAGTGTAATAAGTTCTTAAATCCGGAGAGCGATGGAGCGGTTCTTCCAATCCTTCATATGAATGGATATAAGATCAGTAATCCAACCATTCTTGCACGTATTTCTCATGAAGAACTTGAGCATTTCTTTGATGGATGCGGATGGAAACCATATTTTGTAGAGGGCGATGATCCAATGACCATGCACCGCAAGATGGCAGAGACACTTGATACCGTTATGGACGAAATCAAGGCGATCCAGAAGAATGCAAGAGAAAACCACGATACCACAAGACCAAAGTGGCCAATGATTGTACTTCGTACTCCAAAGGGATGGACAGGACCAAAGGTTGTAGACGGAAAGCAGATCGAGGGATCTTTCCGTGCACATCAGGTTCCGATCATGATGGACAAACCGGAACATCTGGAAATGTTAAAAGAGTGGTTACTCAGCTACCATCCGGAAGAATTGTTTGATGAGAATGGAAAACTGATTCCGGAACTGAAAGCACTTGCACCGACCGGAGACCGCAGAATCGGTTCTAACCCACATGCAAACGGTGGTAAGCTCTTACGTGACTTAAGACTTCCAGATTTCCGTGATTATGCACTTGATGTTCCGGCGCCGGGAAGCGTTGAGGCACAGGATATGGTAGAACTTGGCGGATTTGTCCGTGATATCTTCAAACTGAATGAGGATTCCAAGAACTTCCGTATTTTCGGACCGGACGAGACAATGTCAAACCGTCTGATGAAAGTCTTTGAGGAGACAAACCGTGACTGGAACAATGAAAAACTGGATTCCGATGAATTCCTTGCTACAGATGGCCGTGTTATGGATTCTATGTTAAGTGAGCATATGTGTGAGGGATGGTTAGAGGGATATCTTCTGACAGGACGTCATGGATTCTTTGCAAGTTATGAAGCATTTATCCGTGTGGTAGATTCTATGTGTGCACAGCATGCAAAGTGGTTAAAGGTATGTAATCAGCTTCCGTGGAGACAGTCCATTGCTTCCCTGAACCTGATTCTTACATCCAATGTATGGCAGCAGGATCACAATGGATTTACCCATCAGGACCCGGGATTTTTAGATCATATTGCAAATAAGAAGGCAGATGTGGTACGTCTTTATCTGCCACCGGATACCAATTGTCTGCTGTCCTGCTTTGATCACTGCATCAGAAGCCGCGATTATGTGAATGTGCTTGTTACATCCAAGCATCCGAGACAGCAGTGGCTGACTATGGAACAGGCAGTAAAGCATTGTACACAGGGTATCGGCATCTGGGAGTGGGCAAGTAACGACCAGGGACAGGAGCCTGATGTGGTTATGGCATGCTGTGGAGATACTCCGACACTGGAGACATTAGCAGCAGTTACGATTTTAAGAAAGGCAATGCCGGAGATTAAGATTCGCGTGATCAATGTTGTCGATCTGATGAAACTTGAGCCAAGCACCAAGCATCCGCATGGTCTGACAGATGCAGAGTACGATGCACTGTTCACCAAAGATAAGCCAATCATCTTTGCATTCCATGGGTATCATACACTGATCCACGAGCTGACCTATCGTCGTACCAACAGAAATATTCATGTATACGGATATCAGGAGGAAGGAACCATCACAACACCATTCGATATGCGTGTACAGAATGAGATTGACCGTTTCCATCTGGTAAAGAGCGTAATTGAGCATCTTCCACAGTTAGGAAATCGTGGCGCTTATCTGACACAGAAAATGAATGACAAGCTTGTAGAACACAAGCAGTACATTCATGAGTATGGTGTTGATATGCCGGAGATCCGTGACTGGAAATGGGATTTATAAAATAAAATATCAACAGGATTCTTTGCGGAACTGTGCCGGAGTCATCCGGTGCCGTTCCGTAAATATTTTGTAGAAATATCCTTTGTTTTTGTAGCCGACTTCGGCAGCAATCGCATCGATTGTCAGTCTGGTGTGCAGCAACAGTTCTTCGGCTTTCTGCAGACGCAGATGCTGCAGATATTCCGTATAAGTCATTCCGGTCCGGTTTTTCAGTAACCGGTTGAAATAATCTTCCTGAAAATGGAATTCTTCACAGAGCATTCGTATGGAAATGTTTTTCATATGCTGCTTCATATAATCAGAAATTTCTTCATATAAAATCCAGTTCATTTTCTGTCGCAGTTTTTTTGACAGCGAAAATTCATATTGTGTATTTAAAATACGAAAAATGCGCAGGAGAAGTCCCCGACAGATGATCGGAGAAGCCTCATCATGACGCTGTAATTCCAAAAGAAGTGATGTCATGGTTTCATCCATCTGTGAGACTGCCTCCTCTGCCTGAGGGAGAAAATGCAGATATTGCTGGAGCGATTTCTGTTCCATCAGTGCCATCTTCAGGAACGAGCTGATACGCTCTGTTGTAATCTGCCGTTTCATAATGTCCTGAAACATCACATTGGTAATGCCAAGAAACAGAAGTGTGGCAGAAGTTCCTTCCATGATTTCCTGATGCAGACAGTTTTTGTCGATCAGGCAGACTTCACCCCGGTGAAAAGTAAATTCATTGCCCAGAATTTTCTGCCGGTATTCTCCGTCAATGATATAAAACAATTCCAGATATTCGTGTGAGTGCATCTGCGTGCGCATGCCGGGTGTAAACTCTTTTTCATAAAGGAACGAGGGCTGGGAGGGCAGAATCGTTGCAGAAAGCATATGTCCGTCATGAATATCCCACAGCAGGGAAAACAGATGTTCATTTTCCGGAAGCGGATAGGTTTTGACAACGCTTTCATGAGCCGAATATTCCGGATGCAGAATCTGAAACCGGCTGAAGTTATCCGGGATCTGTGTATTTGCACTCTGATAAATCAAATGTTTTGTAAAATTCTTCAAATCCATGGAACGTCTCCTGTAAAAAATTACTCCACCATGGAGGTGGAGTAATTGTAAGTGTATGTTTTTGCCTGTTATTTATTTCATGGCATTTTTCTTGGCGATGGAAGCACGCTTGCGCATCGTAGGATCCAGAATTCTCTTGCGGATACGCAGGCTTTCCGGAGTTACCTCAAGAAGCTCGTCGGTATCAATGAAGTCAAGAGCCTGCTCTAAGCTTAATTTGCGAGGCGGAACCAGAGTCAGTGCCTCATCTGCAGAAGAGGAACGTGTATTGGTCAGATGCTTTTTCTTGCAGACATTTAACTCAATATCTTCGGCTTTGGAACTCTGTCCGATGATCATACCGGAATATACTTTTTCGCCAGGTCCGATAAAGAGCGTACCACGCTCCTGTGCGGAGAACAGACCGTAAGTTACGGATTCACCGGTCTCAAATGCAATCAGGGAACCGGTAGAACGGTAAGCAATCTCACCGCGGAATGGCTCATATCCGTCAAACATGGTATTGATGATACCGTTTCCTTTGGTGTCGGTCATGAACTCCCCACGATATCCGATCAGACCACGGGAAGGAATCTTGAACTCCAGACGGGTATAACCGCCGGCAATGGAACCCATATTTAAAAGTTCACCCTTCCGCTGCTGCAGTTTGGAGATGACGGCGCCGGTAAATTCATCCGGTACATCCACGTAAGCAAGTTCCATTGGCTCAAGTTTTTTGCCATTCTCATCGTAGTGATAGAGAACCTCGGCTTTGCTGACTGCAAATTCATATCCTTCACGGCGCATATTCTCGATCAGGACGGACAGATGCAGCTCACCACGGCCGGATACTTTTAAGCTGTCCGGGCTGTCGGTTTCTTCGACACGGAGAGAAACATCGGTATTTAACTCACGGAACAGTCTGTCGCGGATATGACGGGAAGTGACATATTTTCCTTCCTGACCGGCGAGAGGACTGTCGTTTACGATGAAATTCATGGAGATAGTCGGCTCAGAAATCTTCTGGAACGGAATAGCTACCGGATTTTCCGGAGAACAGATGGTATCTCCAATGTGAATGTCCGCAATACCGGAGATGGCTACGATGGAACCGATCTTTGCTTCACTGACATCTACTTTATTTAAACCATCGAACTCATACAGTTTGCTGATGCGGACTTTCTCAAGTTTGTCCGGATCGTGATGGTTGACAACGACTGCTTCCTGGTTGACTTTCAGGGAACCGTTGTCGACTTTACCGATACCGATACGGCCGACGTATTCGTTGTAATCGATGGTACTGATTAAAACCTGTGTGTTGGCATCCGGATCTCCGGTCGGGGCCGGGATATAGTTTACGATTGTCTCGAAAAGAGGAGTCATGTCCTTCTTTTCATCGTCGAGATTGTACATAGCGTATCCGTCTCTTGCGGAAGCGTAGATGAACGGGCAGTCAAGCTGCTCATCGGAAGCATCCAGATCCATGAAAAGCTCTAACACCTCATCAATCACTTCTGCAGGGCGCGCTTCCGGACGGTCGATCTTGTTGATGCAGACAATAACCGGGAGATTTAAAGCAAGTGCTTTCATCAGTACGAATTTGGTCTGCGGCATGGTTCCCTCGAATGCGTCTACGACGAGGACTACACCATTTACCATCTTAAGAACACGCTCTACCTCACCACCGAAATCGGCATGGTACCAGGCGTATCGATAATGTTGATTTTTGTATCCTTATAAAATACGGCAGTATTTTTGGACAAGATAGTGATACCACGCTCTCGCTCGATATCATTGGAATCCATGACACGTTCTGCCACTTCCTGATTCTCACGAAATACACCGCTTTGTTTTAACAGTTCATCTACCAGTGTCGTTTTACCGTGATCGACATGGGCGATGATTGCGACATTACGAATATCGTCTCTTGTTGTTACCATAAATTTAACCTTCTTTTTAATATTGTTTAACTTTACATAAATAACCTATCCTATTTTATCATAAAAAGCTGATTTCGCAAGCTTTTTTTTCAACGCACACCGGCGATTTAAGCGTTTTAGATAGTTTTCGCCGGCTTTTCTTATCGACAAGGTTTGATGATTTCTACCAACCATTAAATGGTAAAACAGAAGCCTATCAAAAATTTCCACAAAAGGAAGGAGTATTCATGGCAGATAAAATGTGTGAAAACAATCAGGTCACTATTGGGAGAAATTGTATCGGACTTTTCGTATAGTCACGAGGTATATGGGGAAGGATTTTATATGGTGGAAGTATCTGTCCACCGCCTGTCCAGTTTCGTCGATTATATTCCGGTGATGGTATCGGAGCGTCTGGTCAATGTGCAGGAGAGTGCGGAGGGAAAATGCGTCTATATTACAGGACAGTTCCGTTCATTCAACCGGCATGAGGAGCATAAAAACCGTCTGGTGTTATCGGTTTTTGCGAGGGAGTTTGAACTGGTTGAGCAGTTTGAGGAAGAAAATGCAGCCAACCAGATTTTTCTGGATGGATTTATCTGTAAGGAATCGGTATACCGAAAAACACCTCTGGGAAGGGAGATCGCGGATCTTCTGGTCGCAGTCAACCGGTCATATGGCAAATCGGACTATATTCCCTGCATCTGCTGGGGCAGAAATGCAAGATTTGCATCCGGATTCGAGGTCGGATCACATGTGCAGATCTGGGGAAGAATCCAGAGCCGCGAGTATGTAAAGAAAGTCAGTGAGACACAGGTGGAGCAGAGGGTTGCTTACGAGGTATCCGTCAGCAAGATTGAATTCCTGGAGTAGACTTGATTATTTGACGCTTTTGTGTTATCTTACATAGGATTTCATTTGGTTAAGAGATATCATGGAGGCTGAAATGGACAGAGGAGTGATTCAGGTTTATTATGGAGAGGGACATGGTAAATCGACCGCGGCAATCGGGAATGCAATTCGTATTGCCAGCGAGGGAAAAAGCGTCATTATCATTCAGTTCTTGAAGGGAAAAAATGAAAACGAACTGACATTTTTAAGCCGGCTGGAGCCGGAAATAAAAATATTCCGTTTTGCAAAATCGGATGAGTGTTTTGAGGCACTTTCCGAGGAGGCAAAACAGGAAGAAAGTATGAATCTGCGCAATGGATTCAATTACGGAAAGAAAGTCGTTACGACAGGTGCCTGTGATATGCTAATCTTAGACGAGGTACTTGGAATTGTGGACGAAAAGGTGATAAGCCCTGAAGAAATCTGTGAGCTGTTTGCCGCAAAGCCGGAAGAAATGACTCTGGTCTGCACAGGACGCGTTCTGGATGAAAAAATCCGTGAGGCAGCAGACGAGGTTTATAATATCGCACCGGAGAAATAGATTGACAGACTATGCCGGTAGTGGTAGAATGAAAGAAATACATGGGATAGAGGTCGCGTAATTCATGAGTAGCCTGTTGGATGTGGCAGACACAGTCGAATGCAGGTAAAAGGGGAAAGCGCCGAAAGAACCGGATGACTGCAGTCTGGTTTTTGGGCATGCGGTGAATAATCGTATGACTGTCAGAAGCGTATGAGCGTGGATGGAGAGCTATCAGATCTAAAAAAGGTTAGATTGACCAGCTCGTTTTGAGCTGGTTTTTTTATTTAGAAAGGAGAATAAAACAGTGGCAATTTTTAAGGGAGCCGGAGTCGCAATCGTGACACCAATGAAGAACAATGAGGAAGTTAATTATGATAAACTTGAGGAACTGATCAACCAGCAGATTGACGGTGGTACAGATGCCATCGTAATTGCAGGTACGACAGGAGAAAGCGCAACACTTACGATGGAAGAACACCGTGATGTGATCAAGGCAGCCATCGAGTTTACAAAACATCGTGTTCCGGTTGTGGCAGGTACCGGTTCAAACTGCACACGTACAGCCATCCAGCTTTCACAGGAGGCAGAAGAGGCAGGAGCAGACGGACTTCTGATCGTTACACCATATTATAACAAGGCAACACAGGCAGGCCTGATCAGCCATTATTCACAGATCGCAGACAGCACCAAGTGTCCGATCATTATGTATAATGTGCCGGGACGTACCGGATGTAATCTTCTTCCGGAGACGGTTGCCGAGCTGGTCCGCACCAAGAGTAATCTCGTAGGATTAAAGGAAGCAACCGGAAATCTGGCACAGGCTTCCAAGACGATGGCACTTACCGACGGAAAACTGGATCTTTATTCCGGTGAAGACGGTCTTGTTGTACCGCTTATGTCAATCGGTGCAGTCGGTGTGATTTCGGTATGGAGCAATGTGGCACCGGGCAAAGTACACGCAATGTGTGAAAGCTTCTTCAAGGGTGATATTAAGACAGCAAGAAAACTGCAGCTGGAGGCGCTTCCACTGGTAGATGCACTGTTTTCCGAAGTAAATCCGATTCCGGTTAAGAAGGCATTAAACCTGATGGGTATGGAAGTAGGACCTCTTCGTTCCCCACTCTGTGAGATGAGCGAGGCTAATGCAAAGAAACTTGCAGAAGTAATGAAAAATTATGGAATTTTAGCATAGATCAGGGAGGCACAAAAGAAAATGACAAGAGCGATCATGAATGGCTGCAACGGGAAGATGGGACAGTGTATCACAGGAATCTGTGCGCAGGATGAGGACATTGAGATTGTTGCAGGAATTGATACTTATGATGGAATCAAAAATGATTATCCGGTATTTGCCAGTCTGAAAGAGTGTACGGTGGATGCGGATGTAATCATTGATTTTTCCAATGCAAAAGCAGTGGATGCGCTGCTTGCATATGGTGTGGAAAAACAGATTCCGATCGTGCTTTGTACGACAGGACTTTCCGAACAGCAGCTTGCCGATGTGGAAAAAGCATACGAAAAAGTTGCAATTTTAAAATCCGCAAATATGTCTCTCGGAATCAATACTCTGATGGAACTGCTCAAAAAAGCTGCGCAGGTATTTGCGCCGGCAGGATTTGATATGGAGATCGTAGAGAAGCATCATAACCAGAAGCTGGATGCACCGAGCGGCACAGCGCTGGCGCTGGCGGACTCCATGAATGAGGCACTGGATGAGGCATATACCTATACCTATGACAGAAGCCAGAAGCGCAAGAAGAGGGATAAATACGAAATTGGACTCTCTTCTGTTCGTGGCGGCAATATTGTCGGAGAGCATGAAGTGATTTTCGCCGGACAGGATGAGGTGATTGAATTCAAGCATACGGCATACTCCAAGGCGGTATTTGCAAAGGGCGCTGTGGAAGCAGCAAAATTTTTAAAAGGAAAGCCTGCAGGACATTATGATATGGCAGATGTCATTGCGGCAAAATAAACGGGAAGAGAGGCACTGATAATCAGTGCCTTTTTTGCGCAAAATGTTTGACAGTGCAGCTGGTTCATATTTATAATGGAAAGAAGAAAACTGACGATAAGAAAGAGGTAGAAAATGAAAAATAAAACCAGAAGGCTTGCAGCATTTTTGCTTTCTGCAGCAGTTGTCATAACTGCTGTTCCGGGAATGCAGGAACGGGTTTATGCCCAGAAAACCGGCGGATACACAGAGTCACCCAAAAGTGAAAATGTTCCGGTGGTACAAGAAACAAAATCCAGGCTGAAAAAGGCAGAAGCAGTGCCGTCCGCCTATATGAACAAGTTGTCGGAACTTACGATCCGCTATCCTGGCGTGCGTGATCAGGGAAAATATGATACGTGCTGGGCATTTTCCGCAATCGGACTTGCGGAGTTTGATCTGATTGCAGACAATCAGACGGCAGACAAAAGTATTGATCTGAGTGAATTGCAGCTTGCCTATTTTACTTATAATAATGTAGAAGACCCGCTGGGTGGAACATTTGGCGACTCTTTAAATATTATGAACCATAAAAATTATCTGACCATGGGCGGAAATTTGGATTTCGCGAGCCGGACGCTTCTGCAGTGGGAAGGGGTGACGGACGAGAACCGTGTACCGTACGCTCTGGCACCGACCACCACGACACTGGCAAAAAGTTACGCTTTTGATCAGGATGTGGCACATCTGCAGAATGTATATATTATTAATATTCACAAAAATGCTACCCAGGTGAAATGTGAGATTATGCAGCACGGATCTGCCGGGCTGGGACTGTATATGGACGGAACGGCCAACTATGTGGGATCTGCAGTCTATGCAGAAACAGGAGAGAATGTGGCAACCTATTACTGCCCGACAAGCAGTGTTGCATCGAACCATGCAGTGAATATTGTGGGCTGGGATGATAATTTTCCGGCATCTTCGTTTAAAAATAAACCGGCAGGAGACGGAGCATGGCTTTGCAGGAACAGCTGGTCGGATAAGACAGAAAACAATATCAACAGTTATTTCTGGCTTTCTTATTATGATAAATCCATCGAGGATGCTGCATGGATTTTTGATTTTGAGTCTGCGGATAATTATGATTATAATTATCAGTATGATGGTGGGGCAGATGTGGGAAAACTGCGTGGAATTTCGACTTCAGCGAATATTTTCAGGGCAAAAAAGGCAGATAATGAACTGGTGAAAGCAGTTTCAATTTCCCTTTCCAAAGATGCGAATGTTCCATATACGATCCGTGTATATACGAATCTGACAAACCTGCATAATCCTAAGAGTGGCATACTTGCAGCAAAGGTGTCCGGTACAACAACGTATGCCGGAACCCATACCATCAGGCTGAATAAAGCGGTATCCGTACCTCAGGGAACTTACTATGCGGTTGTGGTAGAACTGCAGAAAAGCGGTGTCGGACTCGATATGGAATATGCAGTCAGTGACAGCAGTTTAACCAGCCGGGTATATTGTGATTATAATCAGAGTTTCCTCTATCGCGGTGGCAGCTGGGAAGATGTGGCGGATGTAAGCACCAGTTACGGTGGAAGAATCGGAAACATCTGTATCAAGGCATATGCGGATAATGCAGGGACAAGTATCGGTGCGGTAGAGAATATAAAAGCGGTCCGCTGTGCAAAAAATGCAGTGCGTATTTCCTGGGGCAAAACGGCAGGTGCGAAAGGGTATGAAATTTATCAGGCATCCAGCAAGAACGGAACTTATAAAAAGATTGCAGCTACAACGTCCACAAAGTACAAAATTAAGACAACCTCAAAGAAGTCGGTATATTATAAAGTACGCGCTTATAAGACAACGCAGGGCATTCGGATCTGTGGGAATTTTTCGGGATCTGTTGCTGTGAAACGTTAAAAGAAAGGAAAAAGAATGACCATTTTAATCAAGGGGGACATGTCATCAATCCGGCAACACAGATGGATGAGGTGGCAGATGTCCTGATCGAAGATCAGAAGATAAAAAAGATTGGAAAAGAACTTCCGGAAAAAGAAGCCGAACGTGTGATCAATGCGGACGGATGTTATGTGATGCCGGGATTTATTGATATGCATGTACATTTCCGCGATCCGGGATTTGAACAGAAAGAGGATATTTATACCGGGATGCAGGCCGCTGCGCATGGTGGATATACGACAGTGCTGACCATGCCGAATACAAAGCCGGTAGCAGACAATCCGGATATTGTCAATTATGTGCACAACAAAGCAAAATCCGGGAGCTGTATTCATGTCCTGCAGGTTGGTGCGGTGACAAAGGGACAGCAGGGAAAAGAGCTTGCGGATATTGAAGGAATGGTTAAGGCAGGAAGTCCGGCAATCAGCGAGGACGGAAAATCTGTCATGGATGCCGCTTTGTATCGGGATGGTATGCTTGAGGCAGCGCGTCTGGGCATTCCGGTACTTGCCCATTGCGAAGATATCCATATGGTACGCGGAGGTGTCATGAATGCCGATGCAAAAGCAAAAGAACTGGGACTTCCGGGAATTACCAATTCCGTGGAGGATGTGATTGTTGCAAGAGATATTATTCTGGCAAAAGATACCGGGGCACAGCTTCATCTGTGTCATTGTTCCACAAAGGATTCCGTGCTCATGGTAAAAGTGGCAAAGGAAGAAGGTGTCCGGGTGTCGGCAGAAGTGTGTCCGCATCACTTTACGCTGTCCACGGACGATATGAAAGAAGCGGATACCAATTACAAGATGAATCCGCCACTCCGCACAAAGGAAGATGTGAAAGCACTGCGTGAGGGACTGCGGGATGGCATTATGGAAGTGATTTCCACAGACCATGCGCCACACACATTTGAAGATAAAAACCGTTCGATGCAGGAAGCACCGTTTGGAATTGTCGGACTGGAAACCGCCGCATGTCTTACACATAATGAACTGGTACTCGGTGGATATCTGACGCCGATGCAGATGGCAGCGTGTATGAGTTACCATCCGGCACAGATTGTCGGTATTGATAAGGGAGATATCCAGCCGGGAAAAGCGGCAGATGTCGTGATCTTTGATCCAGAGGAAACCTACCGCATTGACAAAAACACATTTGCTTCCAAGGGAAGAAATACACCGTTTGACGGGAAAGAAGTTACGGGACGTGTAAAGTGCACGATCTGTGACGGCGAAGTTGTATTTAATGAATTAAATAAGTAATAAATTAAGAAGGGAAATCAATCACATGATCAACAAATTAGTAGAAAAAATTAAAAAGACCAACGCACCTATCGTTGTGGGACTCGATCCGATGCTTTCTTATGTGCCGGAGCACACTACAAAAAGCAGCGTTCGCTCAGTTCGGTGAGACGTTAGAGGGAGCAGCAGAAGCCATCTGGCAGTACAATAAAGCTATTGTTGATGCAACATACGACCTGATTCCTGCAGTGAAGCCGCAGATCGCGATGTATGAGCAGTTTGGTGTGGCCGGTGTAGCGGCATTCCAGAAGACGGTAGATTACTGCCACGAGAAAGATCTGGTTGTGATCGGAGATGTAAAGCGTGGGGATATCGGTTCCACATCCGCAGCCTATGCGACCGGACATCTCGGAAAAGTACAGATCGCAAGCAAAACATATACCGGTTTTAATGAGGATTTTGCAACCGTAAATCCATATCTGGGAACCGATGGTATCAAGCCGTTTGTGGATGTATGCAAAGAAGAAAAGAAAGGAATCTTTATTCTCGTAAAGACCTCCAATCCATCCAGCGGAGAGTTCCAGGATCGTCTGATCGACGGTCGTCCGCTGTATGAACTGGTTGGTGAAAAGGTAGCAGAGTGGGGAAGCGAATGTATGGGAGATTCCTACAGCTATGTTGGAGCAGTTGTCGGAGCAACGTATCCGGAGCAGGGGGAAATTCTTCGTAAAGTGATGCCGAAATCGTTCATTCTGGTACCGGGTTATGGTGCACAGGGAGGACAGGGCAAGGATCTGGTACATTTCTTTAATGAGGATGGATTAGGAGCAATTGTAAACTCTTCCCGTGGTATCATCTGTGCTTACAAACAGGATAAGTATAAAGAGCAGGGAATGACACCGGAGAACTTCGCAGATGCCTCCCGTCTGGCAGTCAAAGATATGATCGCAGACATATCCGGAGCACTTGCACAGAGATAAAAATAAAGTTGTGATTTTACAAAAGGGAGACAGTTGGATTTTATGAGCGAAAAATTTCAGGAAAATGTTACGGTGCTGAAGCAGCAGTGCATCGGAAAAGATATCTATGACATGACAATCCAGACGAAGCATATTGCAGGACATGCAAAGGCAGGACAGTTTGTATCATTGTACAGTAATGATGCCAGCAAACTTCTGCCACGTCCGATCAGCCTGTGTGGGATTGATGCAGAGGCAGGAACACTTCGTCTGGTATACCGGGTAACGGGAGAAGGAACCGGAACGGAAGAATTCTCCCGGTTAAAAGCGGGCGATAAGATCCGGGTACTGGGACCGCTTGGAAACGGATTTACCGTGGAGCCGGGAAAGCAAGCTTTCCTGATCGGCGGAGGAATCGGAATTCCTCCGATGCTTGAACTTGCAAAGAGCATCAAGGCTGCCGGCACCTGTGAATTTGTCAGTGTGATGGGATACCGGGATGCACAGACGTTTCTTCTGGATGAATTTAAAGAACAGGGAGACTGTTACGTGGCAACGGAAGATGGAAGTGTCGGTGCAAAGGGAAATGTGCTGGATGCCATGAAAGAGTATAAGTTAAATGCAGATGTAATATATGCGTGCGGACCGACACCGATGCTGCGGGCGTTGAAAGCGTATGCAGCAGAGCAGGGCATGACCTGTTATATTTCCATGGAAGAACGGATGGCATGCGGAATCGGTGCATGTCTGGCATGTGTGTAATTCCAAAGAAAAAGATGCACATTCCAATGTGAAAAACAAGAGAATCTGTAAAGAAGGGCCGGTATTTCTGGCAGAGGAGGTGGATCTGTAATGAATACAAGTGTGGAATTATGTGGTGTTACCTTAAAAATCCGGTAATGACGGCATCCGGAACCTTTGGCTCCGGAGCGGAATACAGTGAATTTACAGATTTAAACAGACTTGGTGCGGTGGTTACCAAAGGTGTGGCAAATGTACCGTGGCCGGGAAATCCGACTCCGCGTGTGGCAGAAGTCTATGGTGGAATGCTCAATGCCGTGGGATTACAGAATCCAGGAATTGATCTGTTCTGTGAGAGAGATATTCCATTCCTGAAAAAATATGATACTAAAATTATTGTAAACGTATGCGGACACTCGACAGAGGAATATGTGGAAGTGGTAAAACGGCTGGCAGAAGAGCCGGTGGACATGCTGGAAATCAATATTTCCTGCCCGAACGTAAAAGAGGGTGGAATTGCTTTTGGACAGGATCCGAAAGCGGTAGAAGCAATCACAAAGGAAATGAAAAAGTATGCAAAACAGCCGGTGATCATGAAACTGAGTCCGAATGTCACAGACATCACAGAGATGGCGCGTGCAGCGGAAGCAGGTGGTGCGGATGCCCTGTCTTTGATTAACACGATCACGGGAATGAAGATTGATATCAACCGGAGAAAATTTGTTCTTGCAAACAAGACCGGTGGGATGTCCGGTCCGGCAATTCATCCGGTAGCCGTGCGTATGGTTTATCAGACGGCACAGGCAGTAAAGGTTCCGATCATTGGAATGGGAGGAATTATGAATGCTGCAGATGCGATTGAGATGATACTGGCGGGTGCGACAGCTGTATCTGTCGGCACCGCCAATTTCCGGAATCCGGCAGTGACCATGGAAATTGTAGAAGGCATTGAGCGCTACATGGAAAAATATCATGTGAGCGATATCAAAGAACTAATCGGTGCCGTTTCGGAATAAAGATATGGTAACTGCTTACTGTTTTTGAATATATTGTACCAGGGATTTCATTTTGGCAGCAATGTTTTCCAGAATCTGTGTGTTTACGGTCTCTGCATCCATTGTTTCGGATGCATGGGCGGTCAGTTCTTCAGAAACTGCGGAAATTGTCTGTACGGAATCTGAAATTGCCTGATTAGAGTTACGCAGATCTGTGGTATTGCTGGTCAGTTCCTCGATACTGTTTTGAATGGAAACAGAATTTCGCTGGATGACAGAAAAGCTTTCGGCAGTATTCTGCGTACTTTCTTTTTATGATTCGCGCATTGAAAACCCACCGGAAGTATGCTAAAATTTAATAGAAAACTGCGAAATAACAAGGGCAGAATGCCTTTTGATACAGGAGGAAAGTATACAATGGAAAGTTACAAGAGTGAGTTCATTGAGTTTATGGTAGAGAGTGATGTTCTCAAATTTGGCGATTTTACACTGAAGAGTGGAAGAAAATCGCCATTTTTTATGAATGCAGGTGCATACGTGACAGGTTCCCAGTTAAAGAAACTCGGAGAGTATTATGCAAAGGCGATCCACGCCAGTTACGGGGATGATTTTGATGTGTTATTCGGACCGGCATACAAGGGAATTCCACTGGCTGTTGTTACCGCAATTGCATTCAGTGAATTGTACGGAAAAGAGATCCGTTACTGCAGTGACCGCAAGGAAGCCAAGGATCACGGGGCAGACAAAGGCGGATTTTTAGGAAGCAGCTTAAAAGATGGAGACCGCGTGGTGATGATCGAGGATGTGACGACATCCGGCAAGTCCATGGAAGAAACTGTTCCAAAAGTACGTGGGGCTGCAAACGTTGAGATCGTTGGTCTTATGGTCAGCTTAAACCGCATGGAAGTCGGACAGGGCGGCGTAAAGAGCGCACTCGATGAAATTCATGAGAAATATGGTTTTGAAGGAAAAGCAATTGTTACCATGGAAGAAGTGGTAGAACACTTATATAATCGGGAATGTCAGGGCAGAATTGTAATTGATGACACGATCAGGAAAGCAATCGATGCCTATTATGAGCAGTATGGATGCAAATAAGCAAAAAGGTTGTAGGAAAGAGAGACGCATATGAGAAACCGGAGAAGACGTGGCTATAAGTTTACCGAGAAAAAACATTCCAGACAGGGAATACTGGCCACGGTATTAGCACTTGCTCTTCTGGTATGGTATCTTGTGTTCCTGAAGCTTGCTTTTCAGGGAGGCGGTTCGCTGTCTGCTTATTATGGGAGCGCAGGAGTCGTTGCGATGATCGCAACATTTGTTGTTCTTGTCATCGCAGCCAAAAGTCTGCGGGAAGAAGATTCCTTCCAGTTGTTTCCGAGACTGGGACTGGGACTGACCCTTTTGGATATGGTATGCTGGATCGGAACCTATATCTGGGGATTTTTGAGCTAAAAATTATAAGAAGGAAACAAACTATGAGCTTTAGAGAGATCAATCACAAAAATAACGAGGAATACTGGGAACGGCTGGAACTTGTGATGGAGCGCATTGAGGCGGTCAGCGAGGAGGAAGCCTCCAGTGTGGAAGAACTGTACCGGGGATATTTCTTTGAAATGTCGGAACTGTTTCTGGTTTTGTATAAATTAGCAGAAGCGTCCCTGAGTGGAAAACTGGCAGAAATTTCCACGCTGGAAGGGAAAAAGATCAATCGCCGTCTGTATCTGGATGTGCAGGAAGATTATGCGGACAGTTATGCAAACCCGGCATATGCCGTCAGTAAGATGGGCTGGGAATACGGACCGCTGCTCTCGGCATTGGATGCCAGACTGCATGGAATTTATACCAGCTGTATGGAAGGAAATATCCGTTATCTGTGTATTTATGCGGAACTGTTTGTGGAAATTTACAACTGTTTTGAGGATGCACAGAATCTGAATGTGCACGAGATCAGAAAATGCATTTATTCTTTTATGCATGATTACACAGAAATTTTTAATGCGGATGCGATCTGCAGACTGATCGATCCGGAATATGATTATTTCACCCAGATCGTGATGGAAGCGGAGCTGGATCATCCGGCATATCTGTACCGTTATGGTCTGTATATCGGAAAAGATGAGACGGAGTCCGCACATTTTCTGCATTCCTTGACAAAGCAGCAGATGCAGGCAATGGCGGATACATTTACCGAAGGATACCGGATCGGATTTGAAACAACCGGAAAAGATATTTCTAAAAAGTCGGTAGTGGAGATCCGTTATCCGCTGGGATTCGAGCGGATGGTACGCGCCGCCGTACACAATTTTAAAAAGATCGGATTGCAGCCGGTGCTGCGTCCGTACTCTATTTCCCTGAACAAGCAGTTTACTTACGATCACAAAGAGGATCGCGGGCTGTGGCTGGATAAGGCACTCATCGAGCGGGGACTCGAAGTTGACCGTACTGTCTGGGAAAATCACAAAGCGATTGCTCCAAATTACGGAGGACCGGCAGTGATCGAAATTTTCGGGACAAAGCCGTTTTCGCCGGAGCAGAAAGAGGAGCGCGTTACCTATACCGACAAACAGAGGGAAATCGATGTGTATGAGCGCAGCGAGAAGAGCCAGCTGATCAATCATTACATTCACGGGGAGGAACGCAGTTTTACGATTATTGCTTACCCGGTTCCGTCCATCGGAGAAAAATACGAAGAAATCTTTGCGGAAACGGTGCATATCAATACGCTTGATTATATGCTTTACCGCAATATGCAGCAGAAGATCATTGATGTGCTGGATACGGCGGACCGTGTGCACATCAAAGGCTGTAACGGAAACCGCACGGATCTGTATGTAAAGATTCATCCGCTTTCCGATCCTGCCAAAGAGACCGCATTTGAAAACTGTGTGGCAGATGTCAATATTCCGGTCGGGGAAGTGTTCACATCTCCGGTATTGCAGAAAACAGAAGGAAAGCTGCACGTCACACAGGTCTATCTGGGGGAATTCCTTTTCAAGAATCTGGAACTGGATTTTGAAAACGGAAGAATTACAGCTTATTCCTGTACAAATTTTGATTCTGAGGATGAAAACCGCAAGTATATAGAGGACAATATTCTGTTCCATCACAAAACACTTCCGATGGGAGAGTTTGCAATCGGAACAAATACCACCGCATACCGGATGGCACGGAAATATCAGATCGCGGATAAGCTTCCGATTCTGATTGCGGAAAAGACAGGTCCGCATTTTGCGGTCGGAGACACCTGTTACACGTACGATGAGGACAACATGACATACAATCCGGATGGAAAAGCGATCATCGCAAGGGACAATGAAATTTCGATCCGGCGCAAAGAAGATATTTCAAAAGCATATTTTAACTGTCATACCGATATTACGATTCCGTATGATGAGTTAGGAGCGATTACGGTAGTACGTGCAGATGGCACGACGACAGATATTATAAGAAACGGGCGGTTTGTCGTTCCGGGAACGGAACCGTTAAATGAGCCGCTGGATGCAATGGAACCATAAATTTTTTCACATATAGGAGGATATTTAAAATGGCACAAGTAGGAATTGTAATGGGCAGTGATTCAGATATGCCGATCATGGCAAAGGCAGCAGACATCTTAGACCAGCTGGGCGTCAGCTATGAGATGACGATCATTTCCGCACACCGCGAGCCGGATGTATTTTTTGAATATGCAAAGAGTGCGGAGGAAAAAGGATTTAAAGTGATTATCGCAGGTGCAGGTATGGCAGCACATCTGCCGGGAATGTGCGCGGCAATCTTCCCGATGCCGGTCATCGGTATCCCGATGCACACCACTTCTCTTGGCGGAAGTGATTCCCTGTACAGTATCGTGCAGATGCCGACCGGTATTCCGGTAGCAACCGTAGCAATCAACGGCGGAGCAAATGCCGGTATTCTTGCAGCAAAGATTCTTGCAACCAGTGATGCGGATTTACTTGCACGCCTGAAAGAGTATTCTAAAAACTTAAAAGAGCAGGTGGAGGCGAAGGATGCCAGATTGCAGGAAGTGGGATATAAGAACTACTAATTAGATTTATTAACATTTATGATTGGTAAAATCGAAAAATACCCGATATACTATAAGCGACAATAATAGATTAAAACACAGATATTAGGAGGAAAAATAAATGGATTACAAGAACGCGGGCGTAGATATCGAAGCAGGATATGAGTCAGTGGAACTGATGAAGAAGTTTGTAAAGGGAACCATGCGTCCGGAGGTATTAGGCGGACTTGGCGGATTTTCCGGTGCTTTTTCGCTGGATGCGATCAAGAATATGGAAGAGCCGGTTCTTTTATCCGGAACCGATGGATGCGGAACCAAGGTAAAACTGGCTTTCCTGATGGACAAGCATGATACGATCGGTATTGATGCCGTTGCAATGTGTGTCAACGATGTAGCCTGTGCCGGTGGTGAACCGTTATTTTTCCTGGATTATATTGCATGTGGAAAAAATTATCCGGAGAAAATTGCAACGATCGTAAGCGGTGTGGCAGAGGGGTGTAAGCAGTCCGGATGTGCACTGATCGGTGGAGAGACTGCAGAGCATCCGGGACTGATGCCGGAAGATGAGTATGATCTGGCCGGATTTACCGTAGGTGTGGTTGACAAGAAGGATATCATTACCGGAGAAGACGTAAAAGCCGGGGATGTGCTGATCGGTATGGCGAGTTCCGGTGTACATTCCAATGGATTTTCTCTCGTGCGCAAGATTTTTTGCATGGACAAAGAAACCTTAAATACATATATTGATGAGCTTGGAACAACGCTTGGCGAGGCTCTTCTTGCTCCGACCCGTATCTATGTAGGCGCATTGAAGTCTATCAAGAACGCTGGAGTACGTGTGAAAGCCTGCAGCCATATTACCGGTGGTGGTTTCTATGAGAATATTCCACGTATGCTTCCGGAAGGAAAGCATGCCGTAGTGGAAAAGAACAGCTACCCGGTTCCTCCAATCTTTACCCTTATGGCAAGAGAGGGAAATGTAGATGAGCATATGATGTACAATACTTACAACATGGGACTTGGAATGGTTCTTGCAGTCGATCCGGCAGACGTGGACAAGACGATGGAAGCAATCAAAGCAGCCGGAGATACTCCATATGTGGTTGGTAAGATCACAGACGGAGAGAAGGGTGTAACATTATGCTAAAAATCGCAGTATGTGTATCCGGCGGCGGAACCAATCTGCATAGGCCATTATCGATGGAATTGAACAAAAACAATCACAAATACAGAGATTGCGGTAGTGATCAGCAATAATCCGGGAGCATACGCTTTGGAACGTGCAAAAAAGCACGGAATTGAGGCAGTATGCATCAGCCCGAAGGAGTATGAGAGCCGTGCGGCATTTAATGAAGATTTTCTGCGCAGACTTGATGCGTATGAGGTGGATCTGGTTGTGCTGGCAGGATTCCTTGTCGTCATTCCGGAACAGATGATTGCAAAGTACAGAAACCGCATCATCAATATTCATCCGTCTTTAATTCCGTCTTTCTGTGGAACCGGATATTATGGGCTGAAAGTGCATGAAGGTGCACTTGCCCGCGGAGTCAAAGTCACAGGTGCCACCGTGCATTTTGTGGATGAGGGAACGGATACCGGTCCGATCATTCTGCAGAAAGCGGTAGAAGTGCAGGAGGGCGATACGCCGGAGATCCTGCAGCGCCGTGTCATGGAGCAGGCAGAGTGGAAGATTATGCCACAGGCGATCGACCTGATCGCAAATGGAAAAGTGACGGTGACGGGCAAAACCGTACATATCAGTAAATAGGAAATGCATCACATATAGGAGGATAATCATGAAAGTTCTTGTAATTGGAAGCGGTGGACGTGAGCATGCAATCGTAACAAGTGTTGCCAGAAGTCCGAGAGTTGACAAAATATATTGTGCACCTGGAAATGCAGGAATTGCAGCTTTGGCAGAGTGTGTGCCGATCGGAGCCATGGAGTTTGACAAGCTCGTTGCATTTGCAAAGGAGAAATCCATTGATTTTACCATTGTTGGTATGGATGATCCGCTGGTTGGCGGAATCGTGGATGTCTTTGAGGCAGAGGGCTTAAAGGTATTCGGACCGCGGAAAAATGCAGCGATTCTGGAAGGATCGAAAGCATTCTCCAAGGATCTGATGAAAAAGTATCATATTCCGACGGCTGCTTACGAGAACTTTACCGATCCGGAAGAAGCTTTAAAATATCTTGAGACGGCAAAGATGCCAATCGTGTTAAAGGCAGACGGTCTGGCACTCGGAAAGGGTGTGCTGATCTGTAATACACTCGAAGAGGCAAAAGAAGGCGTGCGTACGATCATGGAAGATAAGAAATTCGGAAATGCCGGAAATACGATGGTAATCGAAGAATTTATGACCGGACGTGAAGTATCGGTTCTGACCTATGTGGACGGAAAGACCATCCGCATCATGTCTTCCGCACAGGATCACAAACGTGCCAAGGATGGAGATCAGGGACTGAATACCGGCGGTATGGGAAATTTCTCTCCAAGTCCGTTCTATACAAAAGAAGTAGATGAATTCTGTAAGAAGTATATTTATCAGCCAACTGTAGATGCTATGGCTGCGGAGGGAAGACCATTTACCGGAGTTATTTTCTTCGGACTGATGCTGACAGGGGAAGGACCAAAGGTTCTTGAGTACAATGCCCGTTTTGGAGATCCGGAGGCACAGGTCGTTCTTCCACGTATGAAAAATGATATCATTGATGTCATGGAAGCATGTGTCGATGGAAAACTTGACACGATTGATCTGCAGTTTGAGGACAATGCAGCTGTCTGTGTTGTACTTGCATCTGACGGATATCCGGTTTCCTATGAGAAAGGATTCCCAATCAGCGGACTTGAAAAGTTCGAGGGCAAGGATGATTACTTCTGTTTCCATGCAGGAACTGCATTCGATAAGGAAGGACGCATCGTAACAAACGGCGGACGTGTCCTTGGCATTACTGCAACCGGAAAAGATTTAAAAGAAGCAAGAAAGAAAGCCTATGAGGCAACCGAATGGGTGGATTTCGCAAATAAGTATATGCGCCATGATATCGGAAAGGCAATTGACGAGGCATAATGAAAAAAGGAATCATATTTGATATGGACGGAACACTCTGGGATTCCGCTGCGGAAGTGGCAGAGTCCTGGAATGAGACTGTAAAAAGAGCCGGCTACGACAGAAAACCGATTACGGTAAAGGACATCCAGTCAGTAATGGGAAAGACGATGGATGTGATCGCACGGATTCTGTTTCCGGATCTGGAAGAAGGCGAACGCCAGAAACTTCTGGCACAGTGTGGGGAAGAAGAAAATGAATATCTCCGGATACACGGAGCAACTCTCTACCCGGATATCCGCAGGACAATGGAACAGTTGAAGAAAAAATATCATCTGTATATTGTAAGCAACTGCCAGTCCGGATATATAGAGGCTTTTCTGGATTATTACAAACTGCACGATCTGATAGAGGATACTGAGTGCTACGGAAATAATGAAAAATCAAAAGGAGAGAATATCGCGTTACTGTACAGGCGGAATGCATTGGATGATGCGGTATATGTAGGTGATATTCAGGGAGATTACGATGCAAGCATGGATGCGGGGGTTAAATTTATTCATGCGGCATACGGGTTTGGTACAATAGAAGACAAGGTTCCTGAAATTCACAAATTCTGTGAATTGGAGAACGTGGCAGATCAGGTTCTGCTGTAGATAAGAGGTTACTATGCGGGAGCAGAAAGAACAGGAAAAGCAAAATGAACTTCTCAGGGTGGTTGCAGAGCAAAACCATGAGAGATTGATAGAATATGATGTAAAAGAAGACCGGGCAGTGGTTTATGCGATAGAAAATGACCGGTTCGAGGTCCTTTTTGATATCGAAGATTATGTAAAGAAGAACCATTATGGATCTGTTTTTATTGATCCGGAAGATAAAAAGGTATTTCGCAGAGCGATGCATGCCTGCCTGCAAAAAGAAGGGACTGTTACGGTCGATGTCCGTTATTGCGAAAAAGAAAATCAACCGGAATGGTACCGTTTTTATCTGGTGAGTATTGCGGAAGAAGATGGAAAAACAGACCGTATGGTGGGGCGTTTTTGCTGTGTGCAGCAGGAGAAAGCCATCACGGAACGCATGCGGCGCCGGGCAGAGATTGATGTACTGACGAATGTGTATAACCATAAGGCATTTGAGGAATACTGCGCAAAAGAGCTTGCGGAATGTACAACAAATGCCTTATTTGTCATGCTTGATATTGATGATTTTAAAATGATCAATGATACGCAGGGACATGCGGTAGGGGATATGGTCTTAAGCCAGACCGGAAGTATTTTAAGTGAAGTGACCGGTGACCGGGGAATTGTCGGCAGGCTTGGGGGAGATGAATTCGCGGTGTTTGCTTCCGGCTTTCAGAATTCTGTTGAAATGGAAGAATTTTGTGTCTCCCTGCGTGAAAATTTGAAAAAAAGATTATCTTTGATATGGAATATTCCGTATCTATCGGTGCTGCGAAACTGGATGGACGAAGAATCAGTTTTCCGGATTTTTATTATGAGGCAGACCGGGCAGTTTACGCGGCGAAAAGAGGCGGAAAAAACCGGATTGTTTTTTATGATCAGATCAAAGAAAATCAGGAGCCGGAAACGGCAGATCCGGTGGAACCGATTCTCGCACAAGGCAATGAAAAATCCATGTTAAGACAGCTCCGTACCTGTATGGAAGCGCTTGGAAGAGAGGGAATCGGAGATGCCCTTATGCAGACATTTGAAGCGCTGCGCCAGTATTTTGACGCGGACTGTGTTGTGCTTGCCTATGCAAAAGAGGGCGGTATCCGCTATGTGGAAGAGTGTCACAGGGATACGGCACAGATGATGGCAAGACTTGTGACCGAGGAAATTGAGTCAGGAGATGCAGAAGGAGTTATTCAGGAAATAGGACAACTCGGGGACGTGGTGATTCCGGATATCAAGTCGCTGAGAGAAAGTCATCCGGTGATCTATGAATATCTGGCAGAACTACGTGCATGGTCTGCAGCCGGGATTTCTTTGTATACCGGAGATCATCTGCTTGGAATTTTAATGGTTTTAAACCCACACAGACACCTCGAGGAGGCCGATGTTCTTTCCATGCTTGGCACGACACTGGCTGCGCGGATTGAACTTCGCAATCTGCAGGAACAGCAGGAATATGACCGCACACATGACAAACTGACCAATCTCTGGAACCGGGAGGGATTGTCCGTTATGGCACGCACCGGGGAGGACAATATGTTCTGTTCACTTGGCGTGATTACAACCGATGTGATCCATCTGTCGGAGATTAATAAACAGTTTGGCTATATCAGCGGCAACCGCAGACTGATGGAAGTTGCGGATTTATTGAAATCCATGTTTCCCAATTACCGGATTTACCGGTATGATGAGGATGAGATGCTGGTTTTGTGTATCAACATTCAACGGCAGGAAATGGAGCAGCAGGTGGAAAATCTGCAAAATAGGCTTGCAGAACTTGGTTTTGGCGTAGCAATGGGATACAGCTGGAGTGCGCATCCGCAGATACGCAGCCAGATTGCAGAGGCAGAGGTTCTTATGAGCAACGATAAGCTTAAGCTGATGCATGGCACAACCGTGATGAAGCGCATGGAGCAGAGCGTGATAGATGAGATCAACGATCTGATGGAGCGTGGAAGGTATCTGGTATATCTGCAGCCGAAAGTGGATATCCACACAGGGCGCACAGAGGGCGCGGAGGCGCTGATCCGGCAGCTGGATGATGAACTGGGCATTGTGGGACCGGGGATGTTTATTCCGGTGCTGGAACATTACAATCTGGTGCATATGATTGACCTGTTTGTTCTGGATGAAGTATTTCGTTATCAGAAGGAACAGATCCGGGAAGGACATCGTACGGTGCCAATATCCGTGAATTTCTCGAAGATGACGATCATGTATCCGGAACTTATTGAAAAAGTAACGCAGATGGTTCAAAAATATGATATTCCGGTGGAACTGATCCATATTGAGGTAACGGAGACCGTGGGAGACATGGATCATGTTCTGATTGAAAATGTTGCAAACAGCCTCAAAGAACTCGGATTCAGACTGTCAATGGATGATTTCGGAAGTCATTATTCCAATCTTGCGGTACTGATCCAGTATGATTTTGATTCTGCAAAGATTGACCGGTCCATGGTAACCGAAATTACCAATAACCGCAAAAGCCGGATTCTCCTCGACTATATGACTTCCATGATCAATGATCTGGGAATTCACTGTATCGTCGAGGGAATCGAGACAAAAGAGCAGGTAGATATTTTAAAGAAAACAAAGGCAGAGATGATCCAGGGATTTTACTTTGGAAAACCTGTGCCAAAAGAAAAATTTTATGAAGCCTTTATCGCAGAGTAGTGGAGCATATCACACAAACGTCAGGCTGCTGCTGACGCAGAGTGCTCCGTATCCGCTCTGCGGATTGGGGTAGGAAACGGAAAATGGAAGCTGTCTGGCACCTCGGATCAGATATGCTTTCATTTTTTCGCCATATAGAAAGGGATCATTGTTCTGTAGAATGCCCCACTGCATGAGCAGTGCGCAGCTGCCGCTTACAAAAGGAGCAGCCATGGAGGTGCCGCTTCGGGATTCGTAACCGCCCCCGACAGCACAGCTGGTGATGTCGACACCGGGAGCGACCAGATCCGGTTTGACCTGTCCGGTATTCCAGGTATATCCTCTGCCGGAAAAAGGGGCGAGCGTATTGGTGGAAGAATCGTAGGCACCGACGGTAATGACATTTCCGGCGGTGGAAGGTATCGTGAGAGTGGTTTCCGTTGTCGGCGTGAGAAATTGTGTGGCAGTCCCGCGGATAGCGGCCGCCGGCATCCACAGATCAATAATTCCTTCGATGACAGACCGTGCTTCTGCGGTAAAAAACCAGACACCTCCCGAAATATAGTCCCGCCGCGGCAGCAGATCGATGGCAATTTCCTGATACAGACTATAAGGGGAGGGAAGTCCGTAGTACACCAGAATCTGTGTGGTGCCAAAGGAAAAGCGCCAGCTGCCGGGCTGATTGGGAATTTTAAATGAGGTTCCGAGTCCCGGAGGAGTCAGCTGAAAACGAATATCATCCCAATAATTTTTCCAGATCTGAATCGAAAGAGAAGATTCATAATTTCCAACGGCAAATTCAATTCTGGCAGATTCTAAAGAAGCCAGTCGGGCGCTGGCATGCCCGCCGTTGTTTCCCTCATTTCCACTTCCGACAACAATATTAATGCGTCCGAGATTTGAGACATAGTCCAGGTAGGTTTCCAGAAGGGATGTTCCGCTGTGGGAGCCGTAAGTATTTCCAAAACTCAGGTTGATGACAAGAGGCACGGTATGTTCGATGGCATATCTTACGGAAAAATCGACCGCCTGCATCAGTTCGAGCGTGTTTGGAAATCCCTTTGGATCGGGCGAGCCGAGTTTGACGGCAAGAAGTGAGGATTCCGGGGCAACTCCGCGGTAGAGTCCGCCGGAGGCACGGCCGTTTCCGGCGGCAATACCGGCGACATGGGTTCCGTGCCCTGTGACATCTGTGCTGGGTACAAGTTCCATGCGCTGCTCAAAAGTGTCTGCCTGAAGTGCCGCATTGATCTGTTCCGGAGAAAAAAGTGTACCCTGTGAATAACCGGCGGGGGCAAAGCGTCCAGCAGAAGGATCAGCGAGGATGGTCTGGTCCCAGAGAGCAACCAGCCGTGTGGTTTTGTCCGGATTGCAAAAATCGGGATGCGCATAGTCAATACCGGAGTCTATCACAGAAATCAGAATGCCTTTTCCGGTCAGACCATAGCTGCTGTTTTCCTGAATGGCACTCAGACAGGAAGCCTGCCGGGCAGAAACAATCTCAAAGAAAAGCTGTCTTGGACGTTCGATATATATTACTTGTGGAAAGGCGGCAAGTGATGGAATGTCGTCCTCGGAGATTTTCACTATGGCATAATTTCCAAGGAGAAAGGTAAAGGAAGAGGAAGGAAATTCATTCTGTAACGTCTGTGGAGAACCGGTGTACAGAACAATCAGATCCCAGAACCCGTCAGAGCTGCTCCCTGTGGACAGATCATCGGAAGCGTTTCGTTCGACGGGAGTTGCCTCAAGCGAAGCGCGCAGAGAAACATCAATTTTCTGATTGAAGTCCATCGTATTCATATTATCCATAAAATCGCACCGCCTGATGTATTTTGATAGATACATCTATAGCTTTTTAATGAAAATTTATGTACAATAAGAACATATTATGCTTAATAGAAACCACGAAAAAGCAAAGGAGATTTTATGTACGCTGATGAAAATGTAATCAAGATCAAACATGCCGTTTTGCGTGAGGTTGCAAAACTGGCATTTGAGGGTACTCTTGATGCGGAGAGAGACCACATCGCGGTTCGTCTGATTCCGGGCCCGACACCACAGTTCCGTTGCTGTATCTACAAAGAAAGAGAAATTATCCGCCAGCGTGTCCGTCTTGCAGAGGGCAAAGCCCCGGGACCGGAGGATAATGGAAACGTGATTCAGGTAATCAGTGCAGCCTGTGAGGACTGCCCGATTTCCAGTTATACCGTTACAGAAAACTGTCAGAACTGTATGGGAAAGGCATGTATCAATGCATGTAAATTCGGTGCCATTGAGGCGGGACGTCATCGTTCCCACATTGATCCGCAGAAATGTAAAGAGTGTGGACGATGTGCAGCTGCATGTCCTTACAATGCAATCGCGCATTTGAAGAGACCATGTAAGTTTGCATGTCCGGTCAACGCTATTACATACAATGAATATGGTATTTCCGTGATTGATGATTCCAAGTGTATCCGCTGCGGAAAATGTATCCATAGCTGTCCGTTCGGAGCAATCGGATCTAAGACATTTATGGTTGATGTCATCAATGCCTTAAAGTCTGATAAGAAAGTATACGTGATTGCAGCACCTGCTACCGAGGGACAGTTTGGTGCAAACATCACAATGGGAAGCTGGAAGAAAGCTATGCAGGAAGTTGGATTCAACGGATTTATCGAAGCCGGATTAGGTGGAGATATGACCGCTGCTTCCGAAGCCGCAGAGTGGGTAGAGGCATACAAGGCAGGAGAGAAGAAAGTAACTTCCTGCTGTCCGGGATTTGTCAATATGGTGCGTCTGCACTTCCCGGAGATGGCAGATAAGATTTCCACAACCATCTCTCCAATGTGTGCGGTATCCCGTATGATCAAAGCACAGGATCCGGATGCTGTGACCGTATTTGTCGGACCATGTGTAGCAAAGAAATCTGAAGTTGTCGATCAGAAGATCGAGGGCAATGCAGATTATGTGCTGACATACAGTGAGATGCGTGCCATCATGAGTGCCAAGGGCGTAGAACTGCAGCCAAGCGATACCAGCTATCAGGAGTCTTCCGTATACGGCAAGCGTTTCGCAAACTCCGGTGGAGTTACCGCAGCAGTTGTCGAGAGCATGAAAGAGATGGAAGCTGGCATTGAGCCGAAAGTATGCAAGGCAAACGGTGCCGCAGAGTGCCGCAAGTTCCTGATGCTTATGAAGGCTGGCAAGCTGCCGGATGACTTCATTGAAGGTATGGCATGTGAAGGAGGCTGCGTCGGTGGACCAAGCTCCTTTAACGATATGCTTGTGACAAAGAAGTTCCGTGACGAACTTCTTCAGAAAGCAGATGATCGTCAGATTTTTGACAATTTGAAGAATTATCATATGGAAACATTCTCCATGCACAGAGAAGAAGAGTAATATTAAGATGGGGCCGTCGCTTGCGATGACCTCGTTTTTGATTCCACAGTGGTTAAGGACAATAACAGATATATAGGTGATAGGAGATGGAATTTAAAACATATGAGTATTTGGCAGAAGATGCAAAGATGATACGGCAAAGAGTATTTATGCAGGAACAGGGATTTGTGGATGAAAAAACAGATATAGAAAGCATTTGACAACAGAGTTAGTCTATGCTAACATAACATGTGTTATGGAAGATGAGCGCAGAAAACAGACCGAACAAAAGTTAATCAGGTTTGGCAAAGAAGAGTTCCTGAAAAAAGGATATGCAAAAGCCAGTCTCCGCGAGATCTGCAAAGCGGCCGGTGTGACGACGGGAGCATTTTATTTTTCTTTTGAAAATAAAGAGGCACTGTTATCCGCAATTTTAGATCAGGTGATCGCAGATTATGAGCATATGTGCAGCGAACTGGCACGCAGGGAAGAGGAAGATCCGGCTACTGCCGAGGATAATGACCGGCAGATTATGGAATACCTGTCCGGGCACCGTGAGGAGGCAATCATCCTTATGGAAAAAGCATCTGGCAGCCGCTACGAGGGGTTCCGGAAGCAGATTGATCTGCAGATGCAGGCGGCATTTACGAGTTACTTTTCGAAATTCATGGGGAGTGCCCCGGATGCCGAACTTATCCGGATTCTGGTTGCCATACGGCTTCAGGGCTATATGGAGTTGATTAAAGGAGATTATACAGTGGAAGAACGGGTGCGGCTTGCAAAGGAAATCGGGATACATGCCGATGCAGGAACCATTGCATTAATTCAATATTTAAAGGAACAAAAAGAAGTCTATCGCAGATGATGCGGTAGGCTTTTTCTATTGCAAAACATAACAGTTTGGGAGATTTGTTATGCAGCTCATAAATCTGTGAAAATGTGAGGAGAAACAAAATGAACGAAAAAACAAATTATGGAAACTGGGTACCGGAGAAAGCCTTATATCTGCTGTTTGGATTGGCAGCGGTCTTTCTTACAATTACCGTACTGCTCAGGGGATTGGTACAAATACCTGTACTTACCATAATCATGGGCGTGGTGTTTGTACTGACTGTTATCATGGCGGTCTATATGCTGGTCTGTCATGAAACATTTGCGTTTGGAAAAGGCAATATGATGGCGGAGGTACACAGACATCTGGTAGAGCATCTGGAATGGAACGGGGAGGGAACATTACTTGATATCGGCTGCGGGGCGGCAGCGCTTACCGTCCGGTGTGCGAAGGCTTTTCCAAAGGCGCAGATCACAGCAATGGATTACTGGGGTGCGGAGTGGAATTACGCAAAAGAGCAGTGTGAAAAAAATGCGCGGATTGAGGGTATTGCCGATCGTGTCACGTTTCAAAAAGGAGATGCGGCAAAACTTGATTTTGCAGATGGAACGTTTGATGCAGCAGTGAGCAATTTTGTGTTTCATGAAGTGCATTCCGCAAAAGACAAACGTGATGTGGTAAGAGAAGCACTCCGGGTTTTAAAAAAAGGCGGCGCTTTTTCTTTTCAGGATATGTTCTCACAGGAAGCATTGTACGGTGATATGGATGCATTTGTGAAACAATTAAAAGCGGAAGGAATTTCGGAAATTCACTATATCGGGAATCTGGAAAAGAAGCTTGATGCGATTCCGGGATATGTGACAACGCCATGGATGATCAGCGGCATGGGAATTATATACGGGAAAAAATAAAATTTGCAATTCTAAAATTACACGTTGTGTAAATCGTTCTTGTATGATAGAATGTACACAACGTGTAATTTGTTTGGAGGATTTTATGGATAACAGTCATTTTACAGACAGTCAGCAGGTATTAAAACAATTGCGGCAGCAGATGGGGATGAACCGGAGAGAATTTTGTGAGACATTTGATATTCCCTACCGTACGGTGACGGAGTGGGAACTGGGGAACCGGAATGCGCCGGGGTATGTACTGCGGTTTCTGGAATATTATATACGGATTCAAAAACAAAATAATGCTATGCCACATACAAAAGATGAGAGGATCGAAACCGACCGGCTTCTGATTCGCCATTTTGTGATGGAGGATGCAAAGGCATGTCTGGATGGATGGGGGCAGGACAGCCATCTGGGCGCATTTATTGTGGGGTATCCCATGGCTGGTGAGCAGATGCAGTCCTTTGTAAATGTACTGGCAGATAATGAGAACGCATGGCTTATTACAGAAAAACAAAGTGGAGCATGCATCGGATATGTTACGATGGATATTCCGTATCCACAGCTTGCAATTGGGGAGATCGGTTATGTGATTGGCGAGAAATACCAGAGGAAGGGCTATGCAAGTGAAGCATTGTTATGTTTACTAAAAGTATATTTGAAGGATAGAAAGTTATATATGGTAGAGGCAAAATACAATGAAGAGAATGTCTCATCAGCCCGGCTGTTGCATAAACTTGGGTTTAAAAAAGAGGCAGTATTAAGGGGCAGACGCATGAATTTACAGACGGGGGAGCGGAATAATTTGATTGTCTGTTCTGTTACGCAGGAAGAAATGAAGGAAAGACTGGAAAAGCTTTGTGGGGACTAAACTGCTGTGGTGAAATATAAAGCATAGACATTATAAAGAAACTGAGGAAGGGCGTGGGCAAATGCGCGAAGAGATATTAAGGAAGCGTTAAGGTTTTTTAAGGAAAAGAAGATGGTTTGCAGCAAATGAATGTGATATCGTAAACACATGGAACATGTTAGGTAGAAAAAGAAAGGGAAATGGTTATGTTAGAAGTTGTACATGTGACAAAACGATACCGTAAGGTGCTTGCAAATGATGATATTAATCTTACCATAGAGGATGGGCGCATCGGAGTACTGCTTGGACCTAACGGTGCAGGAAAAAGCACGATTATAAAATGTATTATGGGATTTCTGAAATATCAGGGACAGATACAGGTAAACGGTCTCGAAAATAAGTCCATCGAGGCGAAAAAGATCATGGGATATATTCCGGAAATTCCATCGTTGTATCCGAACCTGACTGTGGATGAACATATGGAATTTATTGCACGGGCATATAAATTAAAGGATTATAAAGCCTATAAAGATGCATTGCTGGAACGGTTTGATCTGACAGATAAAAAGAAAAAATTCGGGGATGAGCTGTCAAAAGGGATGCAGCAGAAACTGTCCATCTGTTGTGGACTTTTGCCGAGACCACGGCTGGTACTGTTTGATGAGCCAATGATCGGACTGGACCCACATGCCATCAAAGAACTGAAAAAGGTGTTTGAGGAATTGCGGGACAGTGGCTGCATGGTACTGGTCAGCACGCACATGATTGACAGTATGGAAGAATTATGGGATACCACTTATATCATGAAACAGGGGCGGGTAGCCGCTGTAGTTGAGCGTGAAAATTTAAAGGATAACAATAAAAGTCTGGAAGATATTTTCTTTGAGATTACAGAGGGCGCGGCTCTGGAGAGAGAGGTGTAGGCGATGCGGTTATGGGGTTATTATGCATGGCATACCTTTTGGAACACGATAAAAAAGATGTTTCGAAGTACATTTCTCGTGATCATTCTTGCCATTTTTGGATTTGGAATCATATTTGGACTGATTGCTGGCGTGGTCGGTTCCATGGTAGAAAAGCAACAGTCGGTGGAAACCGTGGAATCGTCTTCGGAGGCTGATCGCGTACAGGAAGAAGCAACGGAAGAGGAAGAAACGCAAAAAACGCCACAGGAGATTGCCGCAATCAAAACCTATGTGGAAGCCGGAGTGATGATTGTTTTTCTTGCGATATTACTTTGGGGAATGTATTCCGGTTCTAAGGACGGTACGGATATTTTCCAGATGGCAGACGTGAATCTGTTGTTTACGGCACCGATGAAACCACAGTCCGTGTTGATGTTTCGACTGAGTTTTCAGATGGTGGCAACAGTTTTCGCGTCCATATATCTGGTTTTTCAGATTCCAAATCTCGTTGTAAATATGGGATTGGGGGCATCGGCAGTTGTAGCCATTTTTGCAGGGTGGATTCTGCTTCTGGTGTTTCAGAGACTTATGATTGTATTGACATATACGGTCTGCACCACACACGAAAAATTAAAACCATATGTGTTTCCTTTGATCGTGGGAATTGTTGTACTGCTTGGAATGATTGCAGGAGGAACATATCTGGCGAATGGGCAGAACCTGCTTGAAGCAGCACATATGACTTTTGCCAGTCACTGGCTGCGGTATCTTCCGGTCATCGGCTGGTACAAAGGCATGATTATGTGTGCAGTGAATGGGGAACTGTTTTCGTTTCTGGTTTATCTGGGATTGCTGCTTGTAAGTGTGGCGGTACTGATTTTTGCCATCTGGCATATGAAAGCGGATTTTTACGAAGATGCGCTGGCTTCCGCGGGAAAACGTGCACAGATGCTTGAGGCAGCAAAAGAAGGACGGGTTATCGCAGGAAAAGCACATGCAAAAAAGCAGCAAAAGGAAGGAAACTTAAAGGGCTGGGGCGCATCCGTGTTTTTTACAAAGGAAATTTATTGCCGTAAACGTACAGCAAAATTTGGAATCATAACCAATACGATGCTGTTTTACCTGCTGGTCAGTGTCGGTATTTCCCTGTTTTGTGTCAGGATCATGGAGGTGTCCGGATTTCTGGTGCCGGGCTGTATTTTGTTTTTTGTACTTTTCTTCCGGAATATGGGAAATCCGATTGCACAGGAGACTGCGCGAAACTGGCTGTTTCTGGTGCCGGAGAATCCATACAAGAAAGTTTTCTTCGGAGTGCTTGCAGGAACATCCCTCTGCGCGATGGATCTGCTTCCGGCACTGGTGGTTTCGGCATTGCTTTTGCATGAAAAACCGGGAATTATGCTTCTGTGGTATCTGACGTATCTGGTGGCGGATTTTATGTTTTCGGAAGTTGGGCTTTTGCTGGAAGCTCTTGTTCCGGCGTCTGCGATGGATACGGTTAAGAGTATGATCCAGATTTTGCTGCGTTGCATTATTTTAGTAATTGTTGCCGTTTTTCTGGCAATTGGATATTTCTTTGGCGGAATTGCAGGGGCTTTAGTGTTTACCTGTGCAGCTTCTGCCGGAATCGGCGGAGCGATTTCACTGATTTATCCATGGATGCTGCATCAGGGCAGATAGGAGACTGCTCGCAGCTCATATAAAATAAAAAAAAATTGCACTTGCCGAACATTTGTTCTTGTGATATGATGTAAAAAAGAACGGATGTTCGGCATTTTTGCGGAGGGATACTGGATATGAGAGAAATTTTGCAGATGGATCGTATCATGGAAAAACTAACCATACTTTCGGCAGCTGCCAGATATGATGTTGCGTGTACTTCCAGCGGGGTGCAGCGTGGAGGAGATGGTACACATACGGGAAACGCATATGCAAGTGGAATCTGTCATGCATTTACCGGGGATGGGCGCTGCATTTCACTGCTTAAGATTTTATATACCAATGATTGTATCTATGACTGCAAATATTGCAGGAACCGTTGCAGCAATGATGTGAAGCGTGTCAGTTTTACACCGGAGGAAATCTGTAAGCTCACGATGGAATTTTACCGCAGAAATTATATCGAAGGATTGTTCTTAAGTTCCGGAATTTTACATTCTCCGGATTATACCATGGGACTTTTATATGAGACCCTTTATTTATTGCGCACAAAATATCATTTTAACGGATATATACATGTAAAAGGAATTCCGGGAGCATCAGCGGATCTGCTGGAATTAACGGGGTATCTTGCAGACCGCATGAGTGTAAATTTAGAACTTCCCACGGCCGATGCGCTGCGGCAGATTGCGCCTAACAAAGTGCGTAAAAACATCCTTTCCCCGATGCGCCAGTTACAGAATGGAATTCGGCAAAGCCGCGAGTTTCACGGGGTATCGAGTATGAAAAGCCGGATGTATCTGGATGAGAAAACCTATTATAACCAGATGGCAGAGATGAAGGAAAGTTATGCCCGTCTGCAGGACTACCACGACGGAATTGCTGACATCCGGGAGCATAAAGCGCGACAGAGTGCAGTACAAAGCTGGGGAGAAGAAATTGCCGGTGGGGAGAATTCCAGCAGAGTGAGAAACGTGCAAAAGAAGCTTCCGCAGACAACGCGGGGATTGATGCGGCCGGATCATTATTTTGTGCCGGCAGGACAGAGCACACAGATGGTGATCGGGGCATCGGATGAAAGTGATTATCAGATCATTTCGGTTTCAGAAGCTTTGTATCAGAAGTTTGAGATGAAGCGGATATTCTATTCTGCATTTATCAATGTGAATCATGACAGTTCCCTGCCAGATTTGCCTGGGCCACCATTGTTACGTGAGCACAGGCTCTATCAGGCAGATTTTCTGTTGCGGTTTTATGGATTCCGCGCAGATGAATTGCTGTCAGAGAAAAATCCGAATTTTAACGAACAGATTGATCCGAAGTGTAATTGGGCAGTGCACCATCTGGAACTGTTTCCGGTGGAAATTAATCGTGCGGATTATTATACGCTGCTTCGTGTGCCGGGGATCGGAACCAAAAGTGCCCGCCGGATTATGGCGGCCCGGCGGTACGAAAAGCTGGATTTTTCAGATTTAAAGAAGATCGGTGTTGTTCTGAAACGTGCAGTGTATTTTATCACCTGTAAAGGAAAGATGATGTATCATACCCGTATGGAGGAAGGATATATTACACGGAATCTGATGTATCAGGAGCGTCCGATGCAGATGCTGCTTTCGGATGGAACGGTGCAGACCTATGAGCAGTTATCACTGTTTGATGACAGGGGGAAAATTGTAGTATGAGTGAACAGATCGTGCTTCGATGTGAGGATTCTCTGGAAGGAATTTTTACAGCACTTTTCGATGCGTTTGTATGCAAAAATAAAATGAAAGCTCCTTATACAGACAGTATTTCCATTGCGGCCGGTGAAGGAGAAATGACTTTGTTTGCCAGGGAGATCGAAGTACAGACAGATGCGCAGAAAGTGCAGAAGACGGTTTACAGTATACAGTCGAGACTGGGGTATCCGGTGTATGATACACTGCTTCATGCATTATGCCATTTTGCAGAGGACCGGGGGACAGCAGTTCTTGGATATCTGGTGCGTGCATTTGCACAGGGACGCGGTATTTCCGATCAGCTTGCCGATCCGTTTGCACTTCGGGTGATGGAGTTGTCCCGCAAGGTAGACAATGAGCTGGATAAGCTGCTGGGATTTGTGAGATTTCAGGATCTGGGAAGTATTCTTGTGGCGCAGCTTGCACCAAAATGCAATATGGTTCCATTGATGATGGATCATTTTTCGGATCGTTTTCCGGATGAAAATTTTATTCTCTACGATGAAAACCGAAACCTTGCTGCCGTCCATGAAGCCGGACACAGCTGTGTTCTGGTGAGTGGAGAGCAGCTTCAGATTCCGCAGGGGCATATGGATTATTTTGCTGTGCTATGGAAACAGTATTTTGCCACCATGGAAATCCGGGAGCGTCACAATGAGCAGTGTCAGAATCATCTTCTGCCAAAATGGGTTCGCAAATATATGACGGAGTGGAATTAATAAGTAGAAACGAAACTTGAAAACATTTCTTAAAACCAATATAATGAATAGAGTTGCAGTTATAAAACTATGGCAGAAAAGAATGATAGCAGCTGGCACATAGGAAAATTGGAGGAATGGAAATGGAACGTTGGGATATCTACGATAAAAATAAAGTGCGGACAGGAAGAACCATGGAGCGGAATCATTTCAATCTGGCAGATGATGAGTATCATCTGACGGTACTTGGCGTGATCAGGCGTCCGGATGGCAGATTTCTGATTACTAAGCGTGTGATGACCAAAGCATGGGCACCCGGATGGTGGGAAGTTTCCGGTGGTGCTGCGCAGGCAGGAGAAGAATCGGAAGAGGCAGTGCGCAGGGAAGTTTTAGAAGAGACCGGACTGGATGTAAAAGAAGCGGAAGGTGGTTATGTGTTTACCTATCACAGAGAAAATCCGGGCGAAGGAGATAACTATTTCGTAGATGTTTATCGTTACACGCTGGATGTTACGGAACAAGATGTCCATCTGCAGACGGAAGAAACAGACGGATGTCGGTTTGCTACACCAGAAGAGATCAGGGAACTCGCAGATCAGGGAATTTTCCTACATTATGATAGTATCAAACGGGTATTTGAGGACTAATTACAATGGATAGGAGAATACTTTAAAAGATGTATTCCCATACGCAAAAAAAGGAATGTTGCAGAAATGCAACATTCCTTTTTTTAATCGTTGTATCCAATATCTTATTCTAAAGAAAGAAAAAGGTACATAGAAACTAGATTAGTCGGCAATTATTTCACTACTGTTACGTTAACTGCCTGAGGACCTTTAGCGCCATCAGTGATTTCGAATTCTACTGCTGCACCCTCTTCGAGAGATTTGAAACCCTCCATGTTAAGTCCTGAGTAATGTACGAATACATCGTGGCCGTCTTCAGCGGTGATGAATCCGTAACCCTTCTGGTTGTTAAACCATTTTACTGTACCTTTGTTCATCGAAAGTACCTCCAATATATTTGTGTTGCCTTGCAACTATGCTAAGAATAGCATAACCAATTGGAAATGTAAAGCAAAATCTTCGTAAAATAGCCGGATTTTAAAGCACTTCAAAAGAAATGTCGTGTTGTGAGAGAAATTGTCTGACAAATTTGTCCCATTCCGGTTCTAATGTCTTATCTGTGGAAAAAATGCGGTAAGAAATTCCGGTAGTCAGTGTAAGCATCTGATTTTGAAATTTGATGTTCATGGACATGGCGGAAATATCCGCCGGGGTATAGGAACTTCCGATTCGTTCCATGGTGCGTTTTTGATTTTCCGGCGACAGCATCAGGACGAATTTAAAGGAGGATGGAGCCTTTTTTCCTTTGATCAGGTCAAAGATGCGTGGACGGAGCATGGAAAATGGAAGAAAATGAAAAGTTTTAATACCGAGTTCTTCGGCTTCTGTATCTGTATAGAATCCTTTGGTAATAGTTCCATCAATCACATAGCTTGCAAAAGAAACGACAATGCCCTCCTGAAGCAGAAAATGGTCAAAAATTTCAGTTTTGAGAAATTTATTCATAAAATCTTTTTTGTTTGTTAATGCAAGAGCCAGCATAAAAAACCTCCCCATTGTGAAACCGATAAAACGGCAGCTGATATAGTTTAATTTTAGCATGAGTGACTTCATCTTTTCAATCATAATGTGTTATAATGCCACTGATTGATAGAAAATGCACGGTTACTGCTCACAGGTTCCCCTGCGAACCGTAACGATGCAATCACTTAAGAAAAGAAGGGAAACTATAACTATGAAAGAATCATTTTTGATAGATGTTTTAAAAAAAGGAGTATCACCGTTTCATTGTGTGGAAGCAGCCATGCAGACGTTAGAGGAATCCGGCTTTGAGGAACTGGAGTATGCCAGACCATGGAATCTGAAAAAAGGAAAGGCTTATATGATGAATCATCATGGAACAACGCTCTATGCATTTACAGTTGGAGAAAACTTCCGTGCGGATGCAATGCTGCGCATGGCAGCTGCACATACAGATTATCCATATCTGCGGATCAAACCAAATGCGGATTTTGTGACAGACCGGTATGCGCAGGTGAACGTGGAAGTATATGGCGGACCGATTTTAAATACATGGTTTGATCGTCCACTGGGGATTGCGGGGCGCGTGATCGTTCGAAGCGGGGATGTGTTTGCCCCGGAGACCATGCTGTATCGTTCCGGTCGTCCGGTTCTTATTATTCCAAACCTTGCCATTCACATGAACCGGGAAGTGAATAAGGGAGTGGCAATCAATAATCAGGTAGATTTGATGCCGGTTGTGGATATGCTGCCAGAAGAACAGCAGGGTACCGATTATTTCCTGTCATTTCTTGCGGAAGAGCTGGCAGTAAAAAAAGAGGATATTCTGGATTTTGAACTGAATACATACTGTGTGGAAGAACCGGCATATGTGGGGATAAAAGAGACACTGCTGTCTTCTCCGCGACTGGATAACCAGACATCCGTTGCGGCACTGCTGGCAGCCATCGTGGAAGGAACACGGACCGATGGTATCAATCTGATCGCATTGTTTGATAATGAAGAGATCGGAAATACTAGCAAACAGGGCGCAGCATCGATCTTATTGCATGATATGGTAAAACGCATCTACCGGTCGCTTGGCTGCAGTGAGGAAGAAACGGATTGTGCGATGTATGCAGGTATGCTGCTTTCCGTGGATGTGGCGCATGCACTGCATCCGAATCATAAGGAGAAAATGGATATTACCAATCATCCGGTGCTTGGGGATGGATTCTGTATCAAAGAGGCATGTTCCCAGTCTTATGCGACGGATGCAAAGGCAATCGGAATTCTGCGGCAGCTCTGCGATCAGAATAAAATCGCATACCAGAGGTTTGTCAATCGTTCCGATGTGCGCGGGGGTGGTACACTGGGATCGGTTGCATCCACGCTGTTTCCGGTCCGCACAGTGGATATTGGAATTCCGCTCTTATCGATGCATTCTGCACGGGAACTGATGGGACGAACGGATTTTGATGCTCTGGCATCAGCTGTGACGGCATATTTTTCCTGAAAAATATGAAGAAACTATAAAATATGCCTTTTTCCCCTTTTCAAATATCTGAAACCGTGTTATGATATGAACGTAGTAATGAATACTACATGTAATGGAAAATAAAAACTTTTTATAAAGTAATGATAAACACGCATTTCATAAAAGGATAGACGTATTTTAGAAAAGAGGGATGGATATGAGTCAGTATAAAATTGTAATTGACAGTTGTGGAGAACTGCCTGAGGATTTAAAGGCAGACGGACATTTTTGCACAGTGCCGCTTTTGCTGGATGTGGATGGATATCAGATTACGGATGATGAAACTTTTAATCAGAGAGATTTCTTGCAGAGAGTAAAGGCATGTATTCACAGCCCGAAATCTTCCTGCCCGTCTCCGGAGCGTTATATGAGTGCGTATGAGGGAGAGGCGGAGCATGTATATGTTGTGACGTTGTCCGGAAAATTGAGCGGATCGTACAATAGTGCGGTACTTGCAGCACAGCTTTACCATGAAGAGCATGAGGATTCCAAGCAGATTCATGTATTTAATTCCAAGTCGGCCTCGATTGGGGAAACCCTGATCGGATTAAAGATTCAGGAGCTGGAAGAATCCGGTGCATCTTTTGAAGAAATTGTAACAGAGGTGGAATCTTACATTTCTTCCATGAACACATTTTTGTCATTGAGACACTTGAAACACTGCGCAAGGCTGGCCGTCTGAGCGGACTGAAAGCATTTGTGGCAAATACTTTAAACATCAAGCCGGTAATGGGATCCACCAAAGAAGGAACGATTCAGCAGCTTGGTCAGGCAAGGGGCATGAAGAAGGCACTTTCCAAGATGGTAGAGGATATGTTCAAAGTAACCAAAAACTGCGAGAACCGTGTGCTTGCCATTTCCCACTGCAATTGTCCGGAACGTGCACAGTTTGTGAAGGACACAATTGAGAAAGTCGCAAAATTCAAAAAGATTGTAATTGTCAATACGGCCGGGGTATCCAGCATGTATGCAAATGAAGGCGGAGTGATCCTTTCGGTATAGGATTTTGCACTTGAAACAACCGTCATATAGAAGTAGAATACGGGGAGAAGCTTTTTATAAGCTTCTCCCTATTTTTGTGAGTCAGGTACCGGCTGCCGAAAGCGGTTTACAGATACCTGCAGGGAGAATAAAGATGTATTCATATGAAGAAGTATTGGATCAGATAGAAAATGGAAGACGGTTTGGAAACCGGCCGGGAGTGGAAATTACCGGAATCATGTTAGAACAGATGGGACAGCCGCAAAACGGGATGCCATTTATTCATGTGGCGGGAACCAACGGAAAAGGATCGGTCTGCGCATTCCTGACATCAGTTTTCCGGGAAGCCGGATTAAAAGTCGGAACATTTATTTCTCCACACCTGATTGATTTTGAAGAGCGTATCATGGTTGATGGCAGACAGATTTCCAGAGAAGATGTGACACGAATCGGCAATGTTCTGCTGGAGCAGGAATTTGGCGTGACACCGACCATGTTTGATTATTGCGTGCTTATGGCGGTACTGTATTTTAAAGAACAAAACTGCGATCTTGTAATTATGGAGACCGGCCTCGGAGGCAGACTTGATTCTACGAATGCACTGGGAAATCCGGTGGTATCGGTGATCACACGGATTGGTTATGATCACATGAACATTCTTGGAAATACCATAGAAGAGATTGCACAGGAAAAAGCGGGAATTATCAAAGCCGGAGTGCCGGTGGTAATTGCACCGCAGGAATCGGAAGCACTTGCGGTGCTGCAAAGGGCGGCCGCAGCAAAGGGAGTACGTGCGCGGTGTGTACAGGAGAATGACCTGCAGGGGGCAAAGGCAGTACAGCCGGGACTTTTGGGTGCTTATCAGAGAGAAAACGCCGCTACAGCCATGTGTGCGGCACAAGTGGCATGGACCGGATGCCGGATAGAAAAAGAGAAGATGAAAACCGTTATTGCCCGTGGAATTCACAGAGCGGTATGGCCGGGGCGTATGGAAATTTTAAGTACAGAACCGTTTCTGATGGTGGATGGTGCACACAACAGTAACGGAATCCATGCACTTCGTACAAGTCTCGAAGAATTGTATCCGGAGGAAAAGTTTCATTTTGTGATGGGTGTGATGGCAGACAAAGACTATGAAAAGATGATCGGGGAACTGTTGCCGATTGCCATGGATTTTGTAACCGTCACACCAGAGAGTGCACGGGCACTGCAAGGGGAAACACTGGCAGAAGATATCAGAAAACAAGGGGTGCCTGCACACGCAATTACAAAGGTTGCAGAGATTCCGGAACTTTTAACACCAAAAGAAAAGACGATTGCGCTGGGGTCTTTGTATTTTATCGGGGAATTAAAAAGCGTATATCAGAATAGGGCATAACAGATGCAGGAGTATCCATATGGCATTGCAATATGAAACAACAAAAGAACATACAATTACCGTTACCGGGTATGAAGGAACCATAAGACATCTGGTCATTCCGGATCAGGTGGATGGATGTCCGGTGAAAACGATCGGCAAAAATGCATTTTCCGCAAGGGAAGATTTAGAGAGTGTAAGTATTCCAAAGACGGTGGAAACGCTTGGAAGATATGCATTTTATAACTGTAAAAAACTCAAAAACATTTCGCTGTACGACAGTGTGGAAGACTATTATGACGGCGTGATCAAACAGTGCCATTGTCTGGAAGAAGTGAAGCTGACGCAGCTTAGAGGAGACTATTCGGTGATGAAAGAACTTCTGGCAGATACCGACCGCAGGCTGCATTTTCGCATAGAGCCATGTGGGCTGCAGCTGACGTTTCCGGCATATGTATACAATTTTGTGGAAGATGTGGAGGCTCGGGTTCTGCATCACAAGATTGAGGGAAGCGGGTATCCGTACCGGGAATGTGTCACAAGAAAAGGCGTAGATTTACTGGCGTATGACCGTCTGTTTGCGCAGGTGGTAAATGATGATTATCGCACGGCAATTGAGATTGCCTGTGACCGGCTGATGCATCCGATTGAGCTGGAGAACCATCTGCGGGAACAGTACGAACAGTATCTCGAACAGAATGCAGAGGTGATCCTTAAGGTGCTGATTCCGGAGAATAAGGTGGAAGAGATTTCCTATCTTTGTGATTCCTGCCTGATTCCGGAAGCGGCACTTGCCGATGCCCTTCCGCTGGCATCGGAGGAAAAGATGAGTCAGATTGTAGCAATACTGATGGAATATCAGCGGAGTAATTTCGGAAAGAAGAAAGCATCCACCATGTCTTTGGACTGGTAGGAAAAGGAGAACGATGAAGACAAGGGAACAACTGGAAGCAACCGGAAATAAAATATTAAACAGTGTCAGGACAGAACTATATCTGTCGATGCGGTTTATGGGACCGGCACTCGGAAGTCTGGGATTTGCCATGGATCTGTCAACGAGAACAGTGGGCACGGATGCGGTATATATCCGGTTCAATCCGACCTATCTGCTGCAGACTTATATTGAACGGCCGGAAATTTTAAATCGGACATATATGCATATGCTCATGCACTGTCTGTTCCGGCATATGTTTTCCGCAAAACAGCACGAGGATGCACAGCTGTGGGATCTCTGTTGTGATATTGCAGTGGAATCGGTGGTGGATTCCATGGATTATCCGACCATTTTGCGTGTGACTTCGGATTTCCGGCAGGAGTGGTATGAAAAACTGGAAAAGGAAGTTTCAGTGCTTACAGCGGAAAAACTGTACCAGTATTTTATGCTGCGCAAACGCGATCCGTATCTGGAAGAATCCCTCCGGCAGGAATTTTTGCTCTGTGACCACAGTTTCTGGCAGCGCATGGAGAAAGAACCGCCGCAGGAGCAGAATAAAAACCAGCCCCCGGTGCCGCAGGAGAATCCGCAGATGGACAGTGATCAGCAGGAAAATGCCGGGGAGAAAACGTCTGATGCAACGCCGCTTGGAAAAACCGATCCAAAGGAAGACGAGTGGAAAGAACATGCAAAGCGTATCGAAAGCGATATGGAAACCTATGCAAAAGACGCGGCGGCAGATGCGGGAAAGCTTGCATGGATGTTAAAGCTGAGCAGCCGGGAGCGAAAAAGCTACAAAGAATTTTTAAAGAGGTTTGCAGTTGTGAGAGAAGAAGTTTCCGTGGATATGGATTCGTTTGATTACGGATTTTACATGTATGGACTGCAGCATTACGGAAACATGCCTCTGATCGAGGAAAACGAATTCCGGGAGGCAAAAAAGATCGAAGAACTTGTTATTGCAATCGATACTTCGGCCTCCTGCAAGGAAAAACTTGTGCAGCAGTTTTTGAATGAGACGGGGGCAATTTTAAAGCACCAGGAGAGTTTTTTCCATAAAGTGCATATCCGCATCATCGAATGTGATAACCAGATTCAAAAAGATATTCCAATCACAAATCTGGATGAAATCGGGAAATATACCGAGCAGTTTTCCGTTTCCGGAGGGTATGGAACGGATTTCCGGCCGGTATTTTCCTATGTAGAGAAATTAAGAAACAGCGGGGAACTCAAAAATTTGAAGGGACTGATGTATTTTACGGACGGGTATGGAGAATATCCGAAAAAACCGACGGATTATCAGACAGTATTTGTTTTTTACGGGGATGACACACCGCAGAAAACTTCTTCGGGAGAGCCGATAAAAGTGCCGGACTGGGCAGTGAAATTATATTTGTCAGAGGATACAAAAGGATAGATAAAGGAGAAATTTTATGAACATCAAACAGGCAAAACAGGAAATCATAAATACGGTTCAGGCATACCTGACAAAAGATGAGACCGGGGAGTATGCAATTCCTGTGGAACGGCAGCGTCCGGTACTTTTGATCGGACCGCCCGGAATCGGTAAGACCGCAATTATGGAACAGGTGGCGCAGGAGTGCGGGATCAATCTGGTTTCTTATACGATCACGCACCATACGAGACAGAGTGCGATCGGACTGCCGTTTATCTCGAAGAAAACCTATGATGGGGAGGATGTATCGGTCACAGAGTATACAATGAGTGAAATTATCGCCTCAATTTATGATCAGATTGAACAAAGCGGAATTCATGAGGGAATCCTGTTTCTTGATGAAATCAACTGTGTATCCGAGACGCTGGCTCCGACGATGCTGCAGTTCCTGCAGTACAAGACATTCGGAAATCACAGGGTACCGGATGGCTTTGTCATTGTTACGGCGGGAAATCCTCCGGAATACAACAAGTCGGTGCGGGATTTTGATATTGTTACTTATGACCGTGTCAAGCGGATTTATATAGAAGAAGATTTTTCTGTGTGGAAAGAGTATGCGTATAAAGCGCAGATTCATGGAGCAATTCTTTCTTATCTGGAGATTAAAAAGAACAATTTCTATTCGGTTGTGTCGGATCTGGATGGAAAACGGTTTGTGACCGCCCGTGGATGGGAAGATCTCTCACAGGTCATGAAAGTGTATGAACAGCTTGGATTTGCCATAGACTATGACTTTGTTGTGCAGTATCTGCAGGACGAGGAGATTGCCCGCGATTTTGCTGCTTATTATGAACTGTACAATAAGTATAAAAATATTTACCGTATACCGGAAATCTTAGAGGGCAGTATACCGGAAAACAGTATGACGATCAAAAATGCACCGTTTGACGAGAAGCTGAGTCTGCTGGGGCTGCTTTTGGACAGCCTGGGACAGGAATTCATTTCTTATTCCCGGAAAAAAGCTGCACAGGAAGCTTTTTTTGAGCAGCTGGGATTTTTGCGGAGCGATCTGAAAGAAGGACGGGGAAGCGGAAAAGAAATTCTGGAAAGACAGATTTCTTCTTATGACACCATGATCACTCACCGGAAAAAGGCCGGCATGATCGACAGGGAACAGGAAAAAGCCATGTGTGCGGCACTTCAGGCAATGAATGACTGCCTGACGGCACTGGCAGTCGAAGGAACCGGTGATGCAAAAGGAGATTTCTTATGTGTCAAGAAACTGTTTGATGAGAGGGAGCAGATCCGCCAGAAGGAAATTTCAGATGCAGGCCGTCATCTGACGCATGCATTTGAATTTCTTGCACGGGTATTTGGAGAGGGACAGGAAATGGTAATCTTTTTGTCCGAACTTTCGGCCGGTTATTACAGTCTGAAATTTGTCAGTGAATGTGGCAATGATGCCTATTATAAGTACAACAAACTTCTGCTTTTGAAAGAACGCACACAGGAGTTAAAGGACGAAGCAATGGAACTTCTGGGACTTTAGGGAATCAGGTTATGGTTTTTATGAATTTTTTTGATAGAGAAATTTCATAAGATCTATAGACAAATACTTCAGATTGTACTAAAATATGTAAAAATAATAGTATATCCAGTATTCCATAACGAAAAGTTATAGAACACTTGAATTGGAATAGAAAATGGAGGAAATGAAAATGGAGAAAAAAAATCTTGACTGGGGTAACCTGGGATTTGGTTACATGACCACAGACTACCGTTATGTTGCAAATTACAAGGATGGAAAGTGGGACGATGGAGCACTGGTAACAGATCCTACCGTTACATTAAATGAGTGTGCAGGTGTATTCCAGTATTCACAGTCCTGTTTTGAAGGATTAAAAGCATACACAACAGAGGACGGACATATTGTATGTTTCCGCCCGGACTTAAATGCAAGCCGTATGAAAGATTCCTGTGAGAGACTTGAGATGCCGGTATTCCCGGAGGAGCGTTTCGTAGATGCCGTAGAGCAGGTAGTAAAGGCAAATGCAGCATGGGTACCTCCATTTGGTTCCGGAGCAACGCTTTATATCCGCCCATATATGATCGCTACAAACGCTGTTATCGGCGTAAAGCCGGCAGATGAGTATCAGTTCCGTATTCTGGTTACACCAGTAGGACCTTACTTCAAGGGCGGCGCAAAGCCAATTACAATCCGTGTTTCTGATTTTGACCGTGCAGCACCACACGGAACCGGACATATCAAAGCCGGACTGAACTACGCTATGAGTTTACATGCAATCGTAGATGCACATGCTCAGGGATATGCTGAGAACATGTATCTGGATCCTGCTACAAGAACTTATGTAGAGGAGACCGGTGGAGCAAACTTCATTTTCATTACCAAGGACGGAACATTCGTAACACCAAAGTCAGACAGTATTTTACCTTCCATTACCAGAAGATCCCTGATGGTTGTTGCTGAAAAGTATCTGCATATGCCGGTAGAGCACAGACCGGTTAAATTCTCAGAAGTACCTGATTTTGCAGAGTGTGGACTCTGTGGTACTGCAGCAGTTATTTCTCCAATCGGAAAGGTTGTTGATCATGGCAAAGAAATCTGTTTCCCGAGTGGAATGGAAGAAATGGGACCATACACAAAGAAACTGCGTGAGACACTTACCGGAATCCAGATGGGCGAGATTGAAGGACCGGAAGGTTGGGTTCACAAGATTATGTAATTTTTTTCTCAATACGACGAATTTGCGGCGGGCTGTTTTAGAGATAAGGTTTCTTAAAGCGACGAATTTGCGGTGGACATGATTTTGGTTTGAATTTTCTACAAATTAGCTCCGGCGTTGATTTCAGGTAGGTTTTAGCAGGGGGATATGTTTTTGCTATTAGCTTTACCTAATGGAACACCGGAGCAGTTGCAGAAACTTCAAACCAAAACAGTACACGCGCAAATTCTGTGGATTGGAGAAAATATAAAGAAAAGAGCGATTGCCGCAAATTCTGGCTATGAGATAAACATAAAGCTTTAGAATTTGTTAAAAGAGAAAATTTGTGGAAGAAAATACGCGCGATGGAAGTTTTCATATTTAGAAAATTTCTATACGCGCGTATTTTTTATAATTTATAGAATTTTGCGTCCCCCAATCTTAAACTTATCTTTTCTCCAATCCTCAGAATTTGCAGCCTCAATTTTAAACTTATCTTTTCTCCAATCCACAGGAAGAAGGCGTATATTTCTTTCGGAAGAACAAATTTGCAACTTGCTCTGGCACTCATAACGTATAGCTAATTGCGTAAAATGATAAAATTACACAAAAGAACGTGAAATCAACGCCAGAGCTGACTTGCAAATTTTTCTGGAGAAAGAAAATGTACGCCTTCTTCCGTCGCATCGAGAAAACTTATGTTTGAACCACAAAACCCATTGACAGATAAGCAATATGTGAGAAGATAGAAATAAGCCCCCACAAAGGGCAGCAAAAATAATACAGGAGATATGCATTTATGGCTCCAACCTATCGAAAGAGATATAAAAAACGAAGAACAAGAAAAGAACAGCTGCAGATGCGCATTTTAATGATTCTCATTGCCGTAATTTTGCTTGGATCCATTCTGGGAATCATACATAAAGTGAAGCAGGAACGGGCGCAGCAGACGGTGTCTGACAGCAGCTGGGATATTACAGATAAAAAATACGTTGACCAGAGACCGGAATTAGACGTGGAACTGCTTCCGGTCAATGAATATTCCCGTCCGGGGCTTGCACTTAAAAAGGTTCGTGGAATTGTCGTTCATTACACGGCCAATCCGGGAACGACTGCCATTCAGAACCGGAATTATTTCGCAGGGCTGGAACAATCTCACCAGACCAAGGCAAGCAGTCATTTCGTGATCGGGCTGGATGGAGAAATTGTACAGTGCATTCCCTGCAATGAAATCGCATATGCATCCAATAACCGAAACAGTGATACAATCGCAATCGAATGCTGTATTCCGGATGACACCGGAAAATTCAATGACAGTACGTATCAGTCATTGATCCAATTGACAACATGGCTGATCGGAAGATATGATCTTGGAATTGAAGATGTGATCCGGCATTATGATGTGACAGGTAAAAACTGTCCGAAATATTTTGTGGAACATGAGAGTGCATGGGAAAATTTTCATGATGATCTGGCGGCTTACATCGAAAAAAATGGAGTGGACAAAGAATAAAAAATCATCTACAATAAATTAAATATAGGAAGTATTCTGAATAATTAACGGAACAGAGGAGAAATTTTTGATACAACTATTTACGGAATTACAGGAAAAGAAAAATGTAAGGAGTAATCTGAGTGCTCTGCGTGCCAGCCTGAAAGAAGCAACGGAAGAGCAAAAAGCGCAGGCTATAGAATTTGTACGCGGGCATGAAGATCTGGTGTTTGGATTTTTACAGGAAGAGGATGCAAAGACGCGGAAGAATGCAGCACTTCTTCTGGGAGACCTGGCAGTACAGAATGCGTTGCAGCCGCTCTGGAAAGTATATACCCGGGAACAGACACTGTTCGTAAAAAGTGCATATCTGGAAGCCATGAAGGCACTTCATGCAGAAGAAATCCTTTCGCAGCTGAAAGATCGTCTTGCAGAGCTGGAAGGAGAGCCGGTCACCGAAGAAAACCGGAAACACCGGGAAGCAGAACTGCGGGCACTGCGGGCAATCCTGATTCAGTATGAAGGAATCGATACCCATCATTTTGATATAAAACAAAAGAACAATCATGTACTTTTGGTGACAAACCGCAATCATCGCGGAATACTGGAAAATCAGACCGGTGGAAAGGCGCATCCGCTCGGTGTGATTGTACAGACGGATGATCTGTTGCAGCTGTTGCAGATCCGCACATATCGGGACATGTTGTTTTTACTTCCGGTCAAAGGACTTCTGGAGCAGAAACCGGAAAAAGCAGCAGAGACGGTGTGGAAGCCAATGCTTGCAATCTGTGCAAAATACCACCGGGAAGACAAGCCATTCTTTTTCCGGATTGAGTGCAGATCCGCAATGACACTGGAACAGAGAAGTCGGTTTGTCAAAAAGCTTGGATCTGCCATTGAACAGTTGTCGGATGGAAAACTGGTGAATTCTCCGGGGGATTATGAGGTAGAACTTCGACTGATTGCAAATCGTGAGGGAAAGTTTTTCCCGGCACTGAAATTTTATACTATTCCAGATCACCGGTTTGCGTACCGGAAACATGCAATTGCCGCTTCCATGCACCCTTCCCTTGCGGCATTGATTATGGAACTGGCAGCACCATATCTGAAAGAGAATGCGCAGATTATTGATCCGTTCTGCGGCGTGGGCACCATGCTGATTGAGCGGGATATCCGTGTTCCGGCACGTGAAAAATATGGTACGGATATTTTTGGGGAGGCAATTGACGGAGCACGGGAGAATGCGGCTCTGGCAGGAGAACAGATCAATTTCATACACAGGGATTTCTTTGATTTTAAACATGATTATTTGTTTGATGAGATTGTAACCAATATGCCGGTGCGGGGAAAAATGACGCGGGAGCAGCTGGACCGTCTGTATGAGAAATTTTTCCGGAAAGCATTAACCATTCTGGAAAAGGAGGCTGTGATTGTAATGTATACAGGAGAGATTGGATTTGTGAAGAAACAGCTGCGTCTTCACAGGGAATTCTCTCTTTTGGAAGAATATTGTATGCAGAGTAAGGCAGGATGTTATCTGTTAATTATAGGAGTAAAGAGGTAATGGCATGAACGATGATACGAATCTGATAGATATATCAATGTTACAGCAGCTGCAGGATCAGTTTTGCTGTGCAGATCATTTGTATCTGATGTGTGTGGATAAGAATAAAGGTGTTGTGACAAAACCGTTTGGAACAGAAGAACAGGTGGAGTTTTTACGGACACAGGTAGATAAACATGCCTACATGGAACTGGTAGACCAGATGCAGCATGACCGGATGGAAACGGTTGTGGAGCGGGAAACAGCACAGGATTTCATGAAATTGTGTGCTGTTTCCACAAAAGTAGAAGATCAGCTGCAGGTTGTCTGGATTGTTATGGGCATTATAAAGGAGCGGCTGACACCAGAGGTTCATCTGCCGGAGGGAATGCTTATTACGACGGAGGAGCAGTTTTACGCATCGGTAGAATTTCTATCACTGCTTTCCGGACAGTTGTTTGAGAGTCGCAGAAATCAGATGATCGCGCAGAAAGCGGTTGAAAAGAGTTCTGTTTCCGAGCTGGCGATGGAATACCAGCTGCACCGCAGCCGGGCAATGACCGAAATTTTGCAGATGATGGATTCGGATAACAGTTTTGAAAAAGTGGCTGAGGATATTTTGCGGGAGACCTGTGAAAGTCTGGAAATTTCCGGTGGATGTCTGTTGCGCGAGAATACAGGGGAAAATACGGCAGACATGATCTGCGAGTATACAAAAGAACCAGACAAGTCCATTCTTGCAGAGGGGCAGCATATTCCGATCGGTGCACTGCCGTTTTATAATGGTAAAACTTATATGATCTCATCGGACTCCATCATGCCGGAACCGTTTGCACATTTATTTAAAACCTGTCATATCAGTGCCGGAATTTTTGAACCGATTGAAATACAAAACCGCACGGCGATGTATTTTTGCGTGTATGATAATGAAAAAACAAGAATCTGGGAGAACAGAGATATCAAATTTGTCAGTGATGTGCGAAGAGTTGTGCAGAGCATCATGCTTAAAAGAATTGCAAAGAATTCGCTGGCAAGTTCCTATACATCTTTAGAGGCGATTCTGGAAAATACCGGATGTGGAATATATGTGGTTGATTACCATACCCATGCAATTCTTTATATGAATCACAAATTCAAAGAACTTTTCTCTCGCAGTATCGCGGGAAATCATCTGGAAAAAATGCTGTTTTCCGACCGGGAAACAAAGCGCAGCCAGTATTATGAGGAAATTTATTCGGTTGTTGAGGAACGCTGGCTGGATGTGCATAAGACCGAGATTGACTGGGTGGATGGCAGAAAAGTTGCCATGTGTACACTCTATGATATTACCGAAAAGAAAATTTATCAGAAAGAAATCGAAAATCAGGCGAACAATGATTTCCTGACAGGGTTGTTTAATCGCATGCGCTGCGAACAGGATCTGGGACAGTTTATACGAAAGACCCGGGAAAAAGATGCAACAGGAGCGTTGCTTTATATGGGACTGGATGATTTTAAGCATATCAATGACGGGCTGGGACACCAGTATGGGGATATTCTGTTGAAAGCGATTTCCCATAGCCTGCGCAGGATAGATGGGATTGAGAATACCTGTTACCGCATGGGAGGGGATGAGTTTGTTGTGATTATTCCGGATTCCGTGTATCCGGAGCTGGAACGGATTGTCAGGGAAGTGACATCCATATTTAAGAAACCATGGTTTTTAAAGGGAGAAGATTATTATTGCACCATAAGTATGGGGATCGTATATTTCCCGAAGGATGGAGAAACGGTGGAAGAACTTGTCCGTAAAGCAGATATTGCCCTGTTGTCGGCAAAACGCAGGGGCAAAAACCGCGTGGAATACTATGATGGGATGGACGCATCTTCCTCATACCGCAGACTGGATCTGGAGAAAAATATGCGTACTGCAGCCATGAATGCATGCACGGAATTTGAAGTGTTTTATCAGCCGATCATTGATGTCTGTCAGCCGGGAGAGCCATGCTGTGGTGCGGAAGCATTGATCCGCTGGAATTCAAGTGCACTTGGATTTGTGAATCCGGCAGATTTTATTCCACTTGCGGAATATCTGGGACTGATCAATCCAATCGGTGAATATGTAATGAAAAATGCGGCATTGCGGTGCAAATACTGGAATGATATGGGGCATCCGGAGTATCATGTCAATGTAAATTTGTCGGTTGTACAGCTGTTGCAGAATGACATTGTAAAGAAGGTTGCAAAGGTTCTGGAAGAAACCCGTATCATACCACAGAATCTGACATTGGAAGTAACGGAAAGCCTGGCGATCAATGATATATGGTCCGGATGAAGAAGATATTAAGTGAGATCCGGAATCTTGGTGTACGCGTGGCACTGGATGATTTTGGAACAGGATATTCATCCCTCAATCATATCCGTGAGATGCCGTTGGATGTGATCAAGATAGACCGTTGTTTTATTGAACATCTTGGAGAAGACGATTTTTCCAATGCATTTGTGCGGATGGTATCGGAACTGGCAAATGCCATCAATGTACGCGTATGCGTGGAAGGTGTGGAGACTAAGCGCCAGAGAGATATTGTAAAAAAAGATGGGAATCCGTATGATTCAGGGATTTTTTTATGGAAAACCGATGAAGATTGAAGAATTTGAAAAGAAATATCTGATATAAGGTGAATGCTATGTATACAGAAGAACAGGTTTGATTGTTAATGGGAGGAAAAATGCTTAATCTGAAAGGACGGTCTGATAAGAAAAGTAAAAAATATAATTGGTATTATACAAAGCTGCCTTATCCTGGTATTGGTGATTCTTATTATTTTTATGATGATACAGATTAGCTGGTTACAAGGGACAGCGCGTGTAATAAATTATTCAGGTCTGGTACGTGGAGCTACACAGCGTGAAGTAAAATTAGAAATTACAGGAAACCGGAATGATGAATTAATTAAATATTTGGATGATATTCTTCTTGGATTGAGATATCAGGATGGACATTATGATCTGGTAAAACTCAATGACGAAGAATATCAGGGAAAATTGAAAATTCAGAGTGATTACTGGGAAAAATTGAAAACAGAAATTGAAGCCGTAAGAAGTGTGGGATATGAAAATACAGATATTGTCAATATGAGTGAGATTTATTTTAAGATGGCAGATGAAACTGTATTTGCAGCAGAAAAGTATTCCGAAAAGATTGCCACAAAGATTCGCACCATAGAGATTCTGTCTGCGTTTGATATGCTGTGTCTGGTGATATTGGTTATTGTGCAGACCCTGATGGCAATGAAGATGGCGGTGAAAAATAAGCTGTTAGAACACAGGGCATATACAGATGCCCATACCGGATTGCCAAACAAAAGTGCCTGTAAGGAACTTCTTGGTAATAAAGAAATAATTAGTGAGCCTACCGCATGCATAATGTTTGACCTGAATAATTTAAAGACGGTAAATGATACAATGGGACATTTGGCAGGAGACCAGTTAATATTGAATTTTGCCCGGCTTTTTTGCGCAATGTGATTCCGGAAAAAGACTTTGTTGGAAGATATGGTGGAGATGAATTTATGGCAGTTATTTATCATACAAGCCAAACAGAGGTTGAGGAAATATTAAAATGTTTATGTCTCGAAAAAGACCGGTTAAACAACAGGGAAGACAAAATGCTGATTGACTATGCATATGGATGGGCATTATCCGCAAACGACGGTAAATATACAATTCAGACATTGCTCGATAAGGCTGACTCTTATATGTACGAAAACAAAAAATTATGTAAGAGATATAGACTGATATCTGAGGTTGAATCTTTTTAGTCTTATAACAGGGAATCAGCATCTGTCAAATGCTGGTTCCTTTTATTTATTTTATCAGAAAGGAAGAGAAGCCGGCAAAGGTTCGGGAAGAAAACAGGCTTTGAGGGATGTCCTGAATGTGATCCATGAAAAAACCTCTTGCATTTCCGGAGAGGGTGTGTAATATAGTACATGCAGCGGCAGATTGGGGGCACCACCTTAGGTCGCTATACAAAATTAATGCAAAAGAAGGATTTTTCTTCGGAAAAACAAGGAGGATTTTATGTTTACAGCATTAACAATCGCTGGAAGTGATTCCAGTGGAGGCGCCGGCATCCAGGCAGATATTAAGACTATGACCGCAAACCGCGTTTACGCGATGAGTGCGATCACGGCTTTGACTGCCCAGAATACGACCGGCGTAACAGATATTATGGAGGTGACTCCAAAGTTTTTGGCAGAGCAGCTGGATAGTATTTTTACGGATATCAATCCGGATGCAATTAAGACCGGAATGGTTTCTTCTGGTGAACTGATTGGGACGATTGCGCAGAAGCTGACAGAGTATCACGCAAAAAATATTGTCGTAGATCCTGTCATGGTGGCAACCAGTGGAGCAAGACTGATCAGTGAGGATGCTATCAGCACATTGAAAAGTAAATTATTACCGCTTGCAACGGTGATTACGCCAAATATTCCGGAAGCGGAAGTGCTTTCCGAAATGCAGATCAAGACCGATGCGGATATGGAAAAAGCAGCAGAAATTATTTGTGACACATTGGGCTGTGCCGTTTTATTAAAAGGTGGTCATCAGTTAAATGATGCCAATGACCTGCTCTACCAGAAGGGGAAAGAGCCGGTATGGTTTGAGGGAAAGAGGATTGATAATCCAAATACACACGGGACAGGCTGTACGCTTTCTTCTGCGATTGCATCAAACCTTGCAAAAGGAAGAGATCTTGAAACGTCTGTGAAGTATGCAAAAAATTATATTTCCGGTGCACTTGCCGCCATGCTTGACCTTGGAAAAGGAAGCGGACCAATGGACCATGCATTTGCAATTGAAGGAGAATATTAGTATCCGGCAAATGTGAGGCCGGGTTTATCATAGGTTAAGAGGAGTGTACAAATGGAAAAAAAAGGAACTTCCGTGTTCAGTAACGGATTAATTTGGTTTGGAGCAGGTGTATCCCTGGCGGAAATACTGACAGGTACTTATTTTGCACCGCTTGGATTTGGAAAAGCAATGGCAGCAATTCTGCTCGGACACCTGATCGGCGGACTCATGATGTTTGCCGCAGGAATGATCGGGGCAAAAGAGCGGAAAAGTGCCATGGAAACTGTAAAAATGAGTTTTGGCGAGAGAGGAAGCCTTCTGTTTGCTGTCTTAAATGTGTTACAGCTTGTAGGGTGGACCGCAATTATGATTTATGACGGAGCACTTGCGGCAGACGGGGTTTTGCATACCGGAATCTGGGTATGGGCGATCATTATCGGCGCACTGATTGTTGTCTGGATTTTTGTCGGACTTACGAATCTTGGCAAGTTAAATACGGTTGCCATGACCGCACTTTTTATTTTATCTCTGGTTCTTTTTAAAGTGATCTTTTTTGGAACCGGAAGCGCGGCTCCGGTCGTGGATGATGGAAGTCTTACATTTGGTGCGGCGGTAGAACTTGCGGTAGCAATGCCGCTTTCCTGGCTGCCGCTTATCAGCGATTATACAAGAGAAGCAGAAAAGCCGTTTGCAGCAACACTTGCCAGTGTGGTTGTCTACAGTCTGGTCAGCATTTTTATGTACATGATCGGTATGGGAGCCGCTATTTTTACCGGCGAATACGATATCGCGCAGATTATGTTAAAGACAGGTCTTGGCGTTGTGGGATTACTGATCATTGTATTCTCAACCGTTACAACAACGTTTCTAGATGCTTATTCCGCAGGAGTTTCCTGTGTTTCCATTTCTTCTAAAATTCAGGAGAAATGGGCAGCGATCATTGTTACTGTGATCGGAACGATCGCAGCGATTGTTTATCCAATGGATAACATTACAAATTTCCTGTATCTGATCGGTTCTGTTTTTGCCCCGATGATTGCAGTGCAGATTGCAGATTATTTCATTTTAAAGAAAGCAGATGCTGGGGAATCCACATTTCAGTGGAGAAATCTTGTGGTGTGGCTGGTCGGTTTTGTATTGTACCGAGTGCTGATGCATGTGGATACACCGGTTGGAAATACGCTGCCGGATATGGTGATTACCGTAATTGTCTGTGTGATTGTAGAGAAAATTGCAGCAGCAGTAAAAGAAAAATAAGGTGTTATCATCCTACACCTATTAATCATAAGACTTTTTGTTTGACTTTTTAGAAAAAGAGAAATATAATAATTTTTAAACGAGTAGCAAACGAGCGTAAATCCAGTTTTGCTGCTCGTTTTTATTTTTATAATGCCATGAAAAAGTGTGTAGCTTATCAGCGTAAGTCCAGCTTGTGAGATAAGTACATGCTTTTTTTATGTAGAAAAAGGAGGATTCAGTTAAGATGGCAGAAAGAAACAGGATGAAAGAGATGCCGGTCAATAAGCTCATGGTACAGATGGGAATACCGATGATCTTGTCGATGGCATTGCAGGCGGTTTACAATATTGTGGACAGTGCCTTTGTCGGAAACATGAAGGAGGGAAGCGAAGCCGCATTAAATGCACTTACGCTGGTATTTCCGGTGCAGATGCTTATGGTTGCAGTAGGAATCGGAACCGGTGTGGGGACGAATGCACTTCTTGCGAGGACACTTGGACAGGGAAACAGCAAAAAAGCAGCAAAAGTTGCGGGAAACAGTTTATTTCTTGGAGTAATTATTTATGCGGTATTCTGTTGTTTGGAATTTTCGGAGTGAAGGCATATATTTCTTCCCAGACCGTAGATCCGCAGGTAATTTCTATGGGAACAAGTTATCTGAGGATCTGCTGTGTGATTTCGTTTGGAATTATCTTCTTTTCCCTGTTTGAAAAGTTATTACAGGCAACCGGACGTTCGCTTTATTCTACAATCGGTCAGGTTGTGGGGGCAGTGGTAAATATTATTCTTGATCCGATCATGATCTACGGGATCGGACCGGTACCGGAAATGGGCGTTGAGGGGGCTGCATATGCGACGGTAATCGGACAGGTTGCATCGGCAGTATTGCTCTTTATTTTCCATACGAAATTAAATAAAGAATTTGCGCATGGAACAAAATACATGAAACCGGAGGGTGGAATTATAAAAGAGATTTATTCGATCGGACTTCCGGCGATCATTGCACAGGCATTGATGTCTATTATGGTTTATGTAATGAATCTGATCTTAAAATTTAATCCTTCGGCGCAGACCGCATATGGATTGTTTTATAAAGTGCAGCAGTTTGTGTTGTTCCTTGCATTTGGTCTGCGTGATGCGATCACACCGATCATCGCTTTTTCCTATGGGATGGGAAGTAAAAAGCGAATTAAGGATGGTATGAAGTACGGACTGATTTATACAATCGTACTTATGGTTCTTGGTGTGGCGATCACGGAAATTTTCCCAGGTGCATTTGCAACTTTATTCAACGCAGGGCAGTCAAGAGAATATTTTATCGGAGCAATGCACATTATTTCTATCAGTTTTCTTTTTGCAGGAATCAATGTCGCATATCAGGGAATTTATCAGGCATTGGACGGAGGCATCGAGTCGCTTGTGATTTCGCTGCTCAGACAGCTTGTAATTATATTGCCGTTGGCAGGCATTTTCTCTATTTTCGTCCGAAACGGACAGATGGGAGTTTCGCTGATCTGGTGGGCGTTCCCGATCACAGAGTTTATCGCGTGTCTGGCCGGCTATGTATTTTTAAAGAGAATATGGTGTATGAAGCGCAGAGAAAAGTGATTTTGGAGATTGCGGAAAAGGAAAGCTGTGTGATCATAGGACGGAATGCGGATTTTATCTTAAAAGACAAAGATAATGTGCTGAACGTTTTTATACATGGGGATATGCCGGAAAAGGTGGCGCGTATCTGTAAACTGTACAATGTTACCGAAGAGAAAGCAGAAAAAATGATGGCAGATATCGATAAAAGGCGTATGACAAATTATCGATTTTATACGGATCAGAAGTGGGGGATGGCAAAGAATTATACATTGTCACTGAACAGTTCCGAGCTTGGATATGATCTGTGTGAGAAGATCATAATGGATTGCAAGAAATAGAAGAAAACAAATGTGCAATTAAGAGATACCATACATGTGACACCCAGATCTGACTGAAGTTGTTTTGCTATTTTTTCAGTATTTCCAGAACGGGAATAATAAATGATAATTGCATTCATATAACTCTTCCTTTCATTATCCAACACTGTGTTGTACAATATTATAAAAGTTAGAGAAACGTTTATCAACCAACAAACAGATGAACTGGCTTCGTTGATACACACTTTATATATTAGTGGAGCACAGGGAGTGTTGTTGGATTGACTTGTCCTTAAAATGCGGTAAAATTTAAGGGAAAGAATGAAAATTAGGGGAATGAGAAATGAAGATAAGAACAGCAACCATGGATGATCTTAACGAGATTGCAAATGTAGAGGCAGATTTGACAGATGAAATGTATGAGAAGGCTGCTATGCACAACGAGGATGGTGCATGGCAGATGATATTCGGTGTCAAAATGCTCATGTGCGATAAAGTAACACAACTAAAATAAAGAAAGACAGCCCACTATTCCGTAAAATAATGGAGTAATAGAAAACGTTTTTTCTATGCTAAAATAGGCATATAAAGTAGAATGACAATCAAGATATACAAGAAAGCACTTAAACTCTACCGTTTGTCATGTAATTGTATCTAATTTAGTCCTTATTTTTATACCATTTTAGCGGTAAAGATAGGGCAGCGCTGCAATATTAAACCGAAAATCCAAGTCAGTATCACAGATGTCCGCAATCAGTCTGAGAGTGAATCTGTGTGCTTAGATTAGGTACAATTTTATATCAAAAACATTTAGTGAGGACTAAATTAGCACTTGAGATGGAATATTCCATCAGCTGGTTTGGTCCTCTTTTTATTTGAGAGGAGTGGTCGAATGGGCAAGGTGTTAATTTGGTTCGTAATCATTATTAGTACAGTGGTTCTCTACTGTCTTATGAAAGTTAAGGCAGAGAGTGATGAACTGTATGAGGAATTAATGAGAAAGCATTTTTATGGCAGGTCTGATGATATTCCTGCATCTGACCAAACTAAGCACTTGAAAGGGTGTGGGTAATTATATGAAATTTTGCAAAACAATAATGCAGACAATACAGAAAAGGAGTGAAAGGAACATGAATAACAAGTTAGAAGTAATCGGCATTGATCATGGCTGGTCAATGATGAAAACAATCTCTCAGGTATTTGTCACAGGTGTTAAGGAGATTACAACAACTCCGGCACTTTTCGGCGATGTACTTGAGTATGAAGGAAAGTTTTATAAGGTTGGAACTGTGAGGCAGGAGGTAAAGGATACCAAGGTCGAAGATGACAGCTTTTATCTTCTCACTCTTGCAGCAGTTGCTAAGGAACTTAAAAGAAGAGGTCTTGCAGAGGCAAAGGTATTCCTTGCTGTAGGACTTCCACTTACAAGATTTGGAGCTGAGAAGAATGATTTTATCAAGTACCTGACAAAGAATAAGCGTGTAAGCTTCAAATATGAGAATGAGCCGTATCATATTGAAATTGATGATGTGGCAGTATTTCCTCAGTGCTATGCAGCAGTAGTGGACAAGATTCCTGCTATGGCAAAGAAAACACTGATAGTAGATATTGGAAGCTGGACAATCGACATTATGCCGGTAATCAACAAGTCTCCGGATGAATCAAAGTGTGTGACGATTCCAAAAGGTCTTATTACCTGTATGCGTTCTATCAATGAGCAGTGTGTAAGACAGCTTAACGGAGAGGTAGACGAGTCAGAGATACAGAACATCATGCGATATGGCAGGTCAGATATTGATGATGAATACTTTGCCATTATTAAGGCAGAGATAGAGGATTTTGTTGATAAGGTATATAACTCAATCCGTGAGTTTGGGTATAACTTAAAGACTACACCGATTGTATTTGTCGGAGGCGGGGCAGTTGTGATGAAGAATTTTGGTAATCATGATGCCAAGAACATTTCCTATAACCTTGATGTAAAGGCAAATGCAAGAGGATATGAGCAGCTTGCCACAATGGGACTTAAAAGCACTAAGCGATTATCATAAGGAGGCAGATGATGGGAAGAAGACTTGAATATGAAGTAAAAACCTCTGTCCGCCTCAACATGAGCAATCCTCAGCATGTGAAAATCAATGATGTGATTCAGAACCTTGATCCGAAGATTTTCAAATCTAAGAACCAGTTCATCATAGATGCTATTCAGTTCTATATTGATAATTATGGAAAGGAAACCTTTGTTATCAAGAAGAAGGAAAAAGAGCGGGCTGAATATATCCGGTCAGAAGATATTGAGGATATTAAGGAAGAGGTCATTGAAGCAGCAACCAATGAGGCTAGAAAAGAGGTAATAAAGTTGTTAGGCGGAGTGATATCCGGGATGAATATTGGTCAGCCGGTAATAATGCAGGCAACCAATAGTGAAGCACAAGAACCTACAGAAGATGTTATGGACGATGCAGATGTTGCAGGACTTGCAATGGGATGGATGTCGAAAGGAGACTGATTATTATGAGAAGAGTTATGGGAGCCGTAGGAACAGTAATTTTAGAGATACTCAAGTGGATATTAAGGATAATTCTTGGAGCTTTGAAGTTGGTCTTAGGACTTGCCAGAATAATTCTTCTTCTATTCGCAATGGTGGCAAGGGTATTTCTTTCATTCGTAAGAATGGGCACATTCTGAGAGGAGGTGAGTGTATGCAGGTAAAGGGTTTATTCTTAAATTATAAGAAAAACAGAAGACTTATGCAGTATTTCTTTAGAATAAGAGAGCTGGTATAATGAAAGGAGTTTAAGATGCACAGAATACGGGACAGTCCTATGTGTCCCGTGCATTACAGATAAATAGTTCACCGCAAGGGTGGATGGCACGGAACACGAAGCCTGTCCCTCTTGCGGAGAAGGGATGGGTGATTACTATGAAGAGGATAAGTATTATCTTATTATCCGCAGTACTGGTCTTTTCAATGGCTGCCTGTAATGTGGTAAGGAAAAGGCTGATAATCAGACAGAGAAACAGACGGAAAGCGTAAAGCCAACTGAAGAAGCAGAAATGGCAACGGAAGCTGTCACAGAGGTCACAACCGAAGCTGGAAGTGAAGAGACAGACAAAGATATTGCCGAGGTTAAAGATTCAGAAGAGAAGACTGATAAGGAAGATAACCAGTCTGCTGATAATGAAACTGCTTCAAAGCAGAAAGAAAAGTCAGAGCAGAATGACGAGCCGGAACAGAAAGCTCCTGCAAGTGGTAATAAGGAAGCTGGTGGAAATCAGAGTAATGCAGGTAATGGTGGTCAGACTACAGACAGTCCGAAAGACAATGTGAGCAATCCACAGCCTGCATCCGTGGCGTACAGTCCACAGAATGTTGTGTCACTTGCAACAGCAAAGTGTCAGGCAGGAGGGATGATTACCACACAGCAGAATTTACAGAATCATTTGAATGACGGCAGTATCACGCAGGAAGAGTACAATGAGTATTATCCTTACGATGGTATGGAAGGCTCTTATTACAGTGTGTTTGTAGAGACAGACCTCAACAAAGCAAGTACCATTGATGGACAGCGGTTATCATCTGAGGATGCAATCGCAGAATATATTGCAAGTATGTTACTTTTGGAAACAGATCCGGTATTCTACATCAGTTATGATGGAGTTTACACGACAGGCGGCACAGACTATTACGAGTTTCGATGTCACAGATAAATAAAAACGAATAGAAGCAGAAGGAAGAAAGATGTAAGCCATAAACTTATGTCTTTCTTTTTTTATGCGTAAATTAAGGAGGAAAGAGCACATGAAACAGAAACTAAAGCGTTTTATGGCAGGATTTATGGCAATGCTCACACTGGTTGGAACACTCTTTACGAATGGAACAACAGCATTTGCAGCCAGTCCGCAGGCAAATATTGCGTTCTGGAATGCGTCAGTCAAAAATTCCGGAGAAGTAAGTGAGCTGAAGCCCGGATATAATCATGGCAAGATTCTGTATTCAATTCTTGACGGAAATTCTGCATATTGTATGAATTTCGGATTAAGAGCAGATGGCGGTCAGCTTATGAACAGCTACGATGATGCGAGCACATCAATGTCAGCACAGCAGAGAAAGCTATTAAGTTACTGCCTTTATTATGGGTTTAACAGTACACAAAAGGCGGCTCCAAGCAACAGTCAGTGCGATGAGTATATCGCAACTCAGGCAATGGTATGGGTTATTGTAGCAGATATCTTTGGAACCGGAAGTGGTGATTCGGCAGCTAGAAAGCTCTGTAACACAGCACCAAGTCCTGATTCTTCATACAGCTATTACGAGAGACTCAGGGACAATATCAGCAGCTCCTACAATGCAACACTTCCAAGTTTTGCATCACGCAGAACCAGTGAGGCACCAACTTATGAATTAAAGTGGAATGAGGGAAGTCAGAGATTTGAAACAACATTATCTGACAGCAATGGTGTTTTATCGGATTTTGATTTTGGCATCAGCGGATATTCTGTTGATAAGAATGGCAACAGTATTACAATCTCTTCAACGAGCGTAAATACTACAGCTACAACAGGAACATTCACATCCAATGCTGGCAAGGTTGAGACAACATCAAGCTGTGTATTCTGGCTTACAGGAAAGAGCGGATATCAGGAGTTTATTTCTGAAAGACCGACAGCAGATCCTATCAAAGCATATATCAAGGTCAAGACAGAGAATATCGGATATGGTGAGCTTACAAAGACAGATGAGTCAAGCGGAGTGAAGCTTTCCGGTGCAGTCTATGGAATCTATTCTGACAGCGGATGCACAAACAGAATACAGACCATGACAACAGATGGAAACGGATATGCAAAGTCAGCTGCACTTGTCGCAGGCACTTATTATGTAAAAGAGATTACCGCACCAAAGGGATATGTCCTTTCCGGTAAAGTTCATACACTTACTGTAAAAGCGGGACAGACAACGGGAATCTCTGCAACAGATAAAGAGCAGCTTGGAGCAATCACAATCTACAAAGAGGGTGAGGTGCTTAGCTCATGGAATGGAAGCAACTTCACTTATGAGAAAAAGAAGCTTTCCGGAGCAGCATTTAAGGTAACTGCTGGAGCAGATATCTATAAGGCAGATGGTACAAAGGTGTATAGTGCTGGCGATGTTGTGGCAGAAAGCCTTACAACAGGAACTGACGGACAGGTGGTATTATCTGACCTTCATCTTGGAACTTATGTGGTAACTGAGATTAAGAGCATTGACGGGTATACAATCAATACCACACCTCAGACAGTAGCAGTTGAGTATAAGGACCAGACTGTGACAGTACAGTATGAATCAACTACGATTGAGAATACAAGACAGAAAGCGGATGTATCTGTCGTAAAGAAGGACTCTGACACAGAGAATCCTCTTGATGGTGGCAAGTACACACTTTATGCCAGAAATGACATCAAAAACTATGCCGGACAGGTTATTGTCACAAAGGGTACAGCTCTTGAGACAGTAACTACAGGTGAGGACGGAAAGGCGAGCTACAGCGTGGATCTGCCAATATCTAACGGATATTATGTCTCAGAGACACAGGCACCATATGCGTATATCAGAAACAGTAAAGATGTTTACAGCTTCAATTTCAATGTATTACCTGAAACACAGGCAAAGGCATCATTCAGTCACACATTTGTGAATGACAGAACCACAGCAAAGATTCATATCTACAAGGTAGACAAGGAATCAGGCAAGGCAGCAGCCCAGGGAGATGCAAGCCTTGAAGGTGCAGTTTATGGTCTTTATGCGAGAAACGATATCGTGCATCCGGACGGAGCAACAGGAGTCGTATTCAAGGCAGGAGACCTTGTAGCAACACTTACAACAGATAAGAATGGCGAAGCAGAGGTCAATAACCTTTACCTTGGAAACTATTATGTGAAAGAAATCACTCCATCAGAGGGGTATCTCTTAGACGAAGAGGAGCACGATGTAGTATGCGACTATGAGGGAGACCTTGTAGCAGAGGTATCAAGAAGCACAACCTCAGCAGAGCAGGTCATCAAGCAGCCATTCCAGCTTATCAAGGTATCTGACAATGGCGATGATACTGAAGCAGGCTTATTGGCAGGTGCAGAGTTCACAGCATACTTAAAATCTTCTTTATCCGTAAAGGCAGATGGAAGTTATGACTTTGACAAGGCTACTCCTGTGGTAATCGGGGAAAACGGAGCAACAACAATCACATCCGATGACAAGGGACATGCAGTTTCCATTGCAATTCCTTATGGAACTTATGTGGTAGTTGAATCAAAGACTCCGCATAACATGAAGACAATCAAGCCATTTGAGGTGAAAATCAGCGAGAACCATCCTGACAAGCCTCAGACATGGAGAGTATTCCTTGACAGGGAGTTTACAGCAAAGCTTCGTGTAATCAAGAAGGATTCTGACACAAAGCAGACAGTGCTTGTACCAAATGCAGAGTTTAAAATCTTCAATATTGATAAGAACGAATATGTGAAGCAGTACACAACTTATCCGTCAAAGGTAGAGCATACTTCATTCTTTACTGATGAGGACGGAGATTTAATCTTACCGGAGGCACTGAAAATCGGTAACTACCGCATTGAGGAAGTGTCTGCACCATTTGGATATGTTGTAAATGATAAGTATGTCAACATCTCTGTTGATACTGACACAGCATTTGAGACAGATGGAGATACAAATGATGCAATCATTACTGTGGAATATTCAGATGCCCCTGCAGTCGGAGAGCTGACTGTAGAAAAGAAGGGAGAGGTACTTGACGGATTTAAGGGTGGACTCCTGGCAAGCTCATATGAGAAAGAGTTTGTTTATAAGGAAGGCTCACTTGCCGGAGCAAAATTCAAAGTTTATGCTGCCGAGGATATTTACACAGCAGACAACCAGAAGGATGCAGACGGAAACCGCATTAAGTATTACAGCAAGGGAGACCTTGTGACAACTCTTACAACTGGCAAGGATGGAAAGGCAACAGCTAAGAATCTTCCTCTTGGACAGTACAGAGTTGTGGAAGTGGAAGCTCCATACGGATATGTATTAAATCCGAATGAGCAGAAAGTGACATTCACATATGTGGATGATAAGACACCTGTTATCAAGGAAAGCCTTACTTTCTCAGATGACAGACAGAAGCTTGATATGTCAGTGACTAAGCTTGATGCAGAAGATAACACACCGATTGCAGGTGCAGTATTTGGTCTTTATGCAGATGAGGATATCAAGAATGATGATGGCAGAGTTATTATCGAGAAAGGCACACTTCTTGAGAAGGCAACATCTGATGAGAATGGAAAGATTGCTTTTGTTAAGGATTATCCATTTGCAAAATATGTTGCAAGGGAGCTTGTAAAGCCTGCCGGATATGTGACAAATGAGGAAGCAGTAAACTTTGATACAAAATATCAGGGACAGGATGTTAAGACTGCTGTATATAACAGCGAGTATAAAAACACTCCTACAACCTTTGAGTTTACAAAGACAGATATCACAAGCGGTGCAGAGCTTACAGGTGCAACACTTACTGTACTTGATAAGGATGGAAATGTGGTAGACACATGGACATCTGATGCTAAGGAAGCACATGTGATCAAGAGACTTGTAGTTGGAGAGACTTACACTCTTCGTGAGGAATTTGCTCCTTACGGATACCTTAAAGCAACAGATATCCAGTTTACAGTTGAGGACACAGGCAAAGTGCAGCATGTAGAGATGAAGGATGAAGTTCCTACAGGTTCCATCGTTATCAATAAGGACGGCGAATTTGTAACAGACACTACTCTTATGAAGGGTTACTGGTTCGACTTTATTTTTAATTTCTTCAAGGACAGCCTTGCAGGAGTAACTTTTGATGTATATGCAAAAGAGGATATCGTAAGTGCTGACGGACTTGACACTGTATATCATAAGGCTGGAGACAAGGTGGCAACTATCGTGACAAATGAGAAGGGTATTGCAAGAATTGATGACCTTCCACTTGGCAAGTATTACCTTGTCGAAACAAAGACACTTGAGGGATTTGTATTAGATGAGACACCGATTGAGGCAGACCTTTCTTATATCGACCAGAATACAAAGGTTGTTTTTGCAGGAATGGATGTGACAAATGAGCGTCAGAAAGTGCAGATTACTGTAACCAAGACGGATTCAGAGACTAAGGAAGCACTTGAAGGAGCAGTATTCGGTTTATTTGCGAAAGAAGATATCGTAAATAAAGATGGCAAGGTAATCGTAAAAGCTGATACGCAGATTGAGAGAACAGTAACAGGCAGGGATGGAAAGGCTGCATTTACCTCTGACCTTCCACTTGGACAGTATTATGTCAAAGAGATTGAGTCACCAAAGGGCTATGTGAAGTCTGATAAGATTTTTGATGTGGATGCTTCATATCAGGGAGATAAGGTAAAGGTTATCGAGTTTAAGGCAGCATTTGAAAATGCACCGATCAAGGTAGAAATCTCAAAGACTGATATCACAGGCAAGAAA